>Ga0209396_1001176_pt1 | contig 29721 bp, 21 predicted proteins | sample GOMGulsemesocosm_6_FD_184638 | JGI IMG/M metagenome (GOLD analysis project Ga0209396, IMG submission 184638) | Methane-oxidizing microbial communities from mesocosms in the Gulf of Mexico - GOM8C Gulf of Mexico (SPAdes) (version 2) | ecosystem: Environmental > Aquatic > Marine > Cold seeps... | reverse complement strand
TGTTCAAGTTTTATGCCGTGTAGCGGATCATTACTATTATTCATAGTCTACCTAAAATCAAAAAAGAGCATTGTAACAAGTTTCCTAAATATTGACAGGCTTAAGCGTTTAGCTCAGGTAAAAGTGGAACAAGAACATTATGGAAAAGTTCTTATTGTTATTGGAAATATTAGTGCTTTAGAGTACACAAAATAATAAGTGGGGTTAGGTACACTTTAAATGTTTTGTCGCGGTGGCGACTACACCCAAAAGAGAAGGGGGCTAAACGCACTGCACCTAAGTTAAGCCCTTTGGAATCCCCCCGCGCTACTACATCAAACGTAATCCTACATTCAGCACAATACCTTCGACGTAAAAGCAATTAAAGCACATCAGGAGAATATGCTCAGGAGAATATGCATCCTGCATTCTCTAATAAGTCACATCCATGTGACGTCTGCATTGTCTAATAAGGTACATCCTGTACCGTCATGATGGCAATTCGTGAATATTGTGACTCACTTCGACGTTTGAATAAGCAGACTGGGTGCTTGTTTCTTCTATCGTATTTCACTTCATTATCTTTAAGTATAGGTGCTCCCGCTAGCACCAATTCCCATCTCGGCAACTCAATCACCAACGAGTAATAAAACTATTGGATGTCCCTGAGTTATCTTTTTAGAATATTGCTGTGGTTGAGGGGAAGAGGGGGAATAAAGCCCTTATTTATTTGAATATAATGAATTGGTTACGCTTAATTGGTATATTGTATCTTTTGCATTTTGGTACAGGGATTTTAATATGCAACCTCGCTTTCATTACATAGATAATCTACGCAGTCTGGCATTATTGCTAGGTATTGTGTTTCACGCAGCGCTTGCATATGGACCTTATTTTTCTAATATTTGGTTTGTGGCTGATCCAAGCAATCATGTCGGGTTCAATTATTTTTCTTTATGGTCTCACTTGTTCAGAATGCCATTGTTCTTTCTCATCGCCGGTTTTTGTGCTGCATTATTAATAGAAAGGCGCGGCTCTAAAGAGTTTATTTCAAATCGTCTAAAGCGCGTTTTACTGCCATTTATGGTTTTTCTTCCTATAACTTTGGCGGTAATTTTTCATGTAATCACCTGGGGGGAAAAAGTGGCACAACCTTTACCCCCATTGTTTAACGTGTTTAAGGTGATTCAAGATCCTCCTATATCTACAATGCACCTTTGGTTTTTGTGGAATTTAACTCAGCTGTGTTTGTTAGTTTGGCTTTTAAGTTTGCGTGAACAGATGTATAGCAAGGTGCTTTCTATCGTTGTACGGCCTATGTTTTTGGTTATTGTATTGCCTATTATTATATTTATCACAATGTTTGATCAGATGGTGCCATTTCCTGCACCGGATAAATTGTACCCACAACTTTGGTCATATGGTTTATATGGCTCTATGTTTTTAGTTGGTGCAGGTTTTTATCATCACCACGAACTTTTGGCGGAGTATCTTAAACGCTTTAATGCCATATTTTTATTAGCGATAGCAGCGACAGTGGTTTACTTTTTTGTATTGCCAGCGCCTTTAACGTTTGAGCAAGTAGTTGAAGCGGCGAAAGCTGGTGAGGTGAAGTTAGAGCAAATTAATTTCGCTGCACTTGCTAGCCAGTCGATTGCTATTGTCGCTTGGACAGGCGTTGCATTGCTTGCTGGGTATAAGTGGCTTAACCAGCGCAATGAGTTTAGTATTTATATGTGTAATGCATCGTATTGGCTATACCTTATTCATGTGCCACTGTTGATGTATATTCAACTGCCTCTGATGAATTTTGCTTTGCCAGCCAGTGTTAAACTTATCATTTCTGTTGTTGTTACACTTGTCGTGGGTGGAGCTTCTTATCATTTATTTGTGCGAAATACGCTGCTAGGCATATTCTTAAATGGTAAAAAGGCGACAGGTTAAATATGGATCGGTGTTTAGTTGCGTTATTGAGAGGTTTATTTTAAATTTTTTGTCGCCACCGCGACGCCATACAGGGAATTACACTCCAAGTGTGTTGAAAGCAGAAAACATAGCAGGGCGCCACTAGATTCCAAAAGATACTATTATTAAGGTCATCGTTCTAGGTTTGGTTAATAAAGTAGCAGGTGACAACTTGAAAAATATAAGTAGTGTCTTATGATTAAATAATAATTTCATTTATTTAGCAAATAAAGATGAGTGTTGTAGATTCAATTATAGATATTACTAAACAAAAAGACTCAGATGCTTTTGGGATTAGTATTGTCACCACTATCGCCGAAATGATACCGAATAGTTTAATTGTATTATACCAACACTTTGAAGAACCGCTTCGTCATTTTGAACCCGTGTGTACTTTATTAATCCAAGAAGATGAACTGGGAGTGGAACAGTATATTTGGGATATAGAAACGCCGGATGCTACAACAGAATATGTTAGTTCTAATGTTAATAGACTATTAAAGTTAACTATTTATCAAACTGATGATGAGATGTTTCATACCTTTATTCCTATTTTTTGTGAACAAAAAGCAAGTTATGCAATAGATATCTCCTCAAAAGAACGACTTTCGCTTCAGCTAAGTGGACTATTGGCAATATCTAAGGTTTGTGAGAACTTTTACACAATCCTTACCATGAGTGAGAGAGATACATTAACAGGGTTATTTAATAGACGTACCTATGAGCAAAAGATAAATGCATTACTCCATAGGCAGTATTTTAAACAAAGAAGCCTTAATAAAAAATCAGATAATAGTAGTCGATGTCTGGTAGAGCAGGATCATACTTGGCTTGCATTAATAGATATCGATTTTTTCAAAAAAGTTAATGACCAAGTAGGTCATATTTATGGCGATGAAGTACTTTTGGCTTTATCACAATTGATGAAGGAATCGTTTCGCAGTAATGATTTATTATTTCGTCTCGGTGGTGAAGAGTTCGTGGTCGTATTAGAACCGATTACTTGTATACAAGCCCGTAATGTACTTGAAGGGTTCCGAAAAAAAGTTGAAGAACATCACTTTCCTTTTATTGAAAACATAACCATCAGCTGTGGGTTTGCAAAAATATCAGAAAAAGATCATTCTTCAACTATCTTGGATAATGCCGATAAAGCTATGTATTATGCAAAAGAAAATGGAAGGAATTCTATTTATAACTATGAAGATTTAATCGAAAAGTCATTAGTATCTCGCAAGGATGATGAAGGTGATATTCACTTATTTTGAAAGGACTTTGGAATAATAAATAGGGTCAGGTACACTTTAATTGTCGCGGTGGCGACTTCACCTAGAAGAAAGAGTGAGACTGCCTCCACTCTTTCTATCCCTTTCGAATCCCCCAGAGTTACTTTGCTGTTTTTTGAAGAATATATGGTATGAAATACAATAATTAGCGCCACTTAGCTTTAATCAATTACACTACTGAAATACGTTTTTTAAGTAGTTTTAAGTCAATTAATTTAATTCCCCCCCCCCTCTTATCTACATGTGAAATTCAATCATCTACTGATACTTCTACACTGAAAATCATTTAACTATCTGTTTGTTAATATTGTGTTATAAATTCAAAAGGTTAAGGTGTCATATTATTTTACAGTGTTGCTTATTAGGGCATTATGTAAAACATCATCATATTGAAATTGTTTGATATTTTAATGGTGGTATGTTTTTTGTATTTAAGTACAAGGATTAACAAACTACTATTTTAACGATTCCTTACCAAAGCTTTGATAGAAAGGGATTAAAAAGGAAGATCAAATGCAAAATAAATTTTTAAAAGGTATTGTTGCTAGCTTAGCAATTGCGGTAAGTGGCGTTGCAAGTGCTAGCATTATTACTGGCGCTGTAAATATTGATAACGGACATTCAGTGTATTTAAGCACAGACGATAATGATCGAGGAGATTTGATATCTTCTGCTTTTAATTGGCAAGATACTGATACGTTTAGTGCAAATTTAGACGCAGGTACTGATTACTACCTTCACATAACTGCTGTTGATGTTGGTGTCATTGCCGGTGTTTTGGGGGAGTTTAGCCTCACAGGTAATGACCACGTTTTTAGTAATGGTTTAACTGAAGTTTTAACTAATACCCAAGACTGGAGTGTCAGCTCTTCTGGCTGGAATAATTATGTTGATGTTACCTATTCAAATGGCACAAATGGAGCTTCTCCTTGGGGACTAAGAAGTGGTGTAGACTCCAACGCAGAATGGATATGGTCAGCAGATAATTGTACACATTGTACTCGTTATTTTTCATTAGCTATTACAGCAACGGCAGAAGAAGTGCCAGAGCCATCAACTATCGCAATTTTTGCACTAGGTATTATGGGTTTGTTATCTCGTCGAAATAAGAAACCATATTAAAAAAGTAGTTTCTATTAATTGATTTTAGAAAGCACTGGTCGTAATGATTGGTGTTTTTTTGTTTTTGATGATTGATAAATTAACTATTTTACCAATAAACTATCACGATGGGATTAAGTATTCTTTGATTGAATAAATGGGCTCAGAGTCCATTTAAATTTTTTCGCGATAGCGACGACACCCAGAAGAGAGGGTACTAACGCGCTATACTAAGTTATGCCCCTTGAAATCCCCCCTACACAGCTCACGACCTATTCAAATCACCCAAGTGTATTCGAGGTAACAGCACTGATGGCACATCTATGTGCCGATAGCGTTTTGTCCTGATGGCGAAGGCTACCGCTATTCATGGACGAATATCGGTAGGTATATTCAAGTAAGTAATAGTGTGCTTATTAATGAGCTTCTTTAAAAGTCCATTGTATTCATTAATATCTATATAGTTTGTTACGTTATGTTACACCTAGTTACTTTTGGTTATTTGACAGTTGGCCTTATATATGTTGCTAGTTTGTTATGGCTATGCTAAAACATTAGTTAGTCGATTGTTTTTTAAGCACTCTATAACAAAACCAAAAATATGGGAAAAATGCATAATGAATACATCACAGTTAATAAAAACCACACTACTTGTTACAAGTCTTATTTTTATCTCTGTAGCCCCTGTAAAAGCAAATGATTGTACTGTTGCAGTAGAATCCATAAATCAACTTATTATTAAAGCAAATGTTGCCCTTGACTCAAAAGATTTTGACCAAGTCGGTGATATTGCTAGTGACCTAAAATATAACGCTCAATCTATTTTGAATGCGGCTGATAGTTGCGATTGTGATGATGCTTATTATACAGCTGAAGTTATATTAGAAAATGCTGAATCGGCTTATCTAGCGGATGATCTGAAAGAGTCAGTAGTTTTTATTAATTTACTGAAAAAAGGAGCAAATACTGCAATGACACATGCTAAAAGTTGTGGAACCTTAGTCACTAAGGTAAATAACTAGAAAATAAATAGAAAAAATAAATAGAAAAAATAAATGGGGTCAGAAACAATTTAAATGTTTTGTCGCAGTGGCGACGACACCCAGAAGCCAGAGTGAGACTACGTCCACTCTGGCTTCTTCCTTTTGGAATTCCTCGGCGCTGCTATATCAAAAGTAACCCTGCATTCTCTAATAAGTCACATCCATGTGACGTCTGCTTTGTCTAATAAAGTACACCCTGTACCGTCATGATGGCAATATGTGAATATTGTGTCTCACTTCGGCTTTTGAAGAGGCAGATTTAACGCTTGTTTCTTTTAATTAGTTATTTAACTAACCAACAGTAGTTTGTTAGTTATGACTCTATGTTGTTACCAAGTACTCCTATTTCCATCTCAGCGTTGAAAGTTTCATTTTGAATTGCCGTTAATCGATGACAGCCATGGATGGAGACAGTCGCCACCGCGACGCCAAGCAGAAAAGCAAGCTTCAATCCGTTGTTCAGGGATAATAAATTGGCAGGTATCGTGGGCCAAGCTAGTTGGTGATTGGATACCCCGCTAAGCTGAGTGATTTACGTGGATGCTATGACTAAGTATCAGGGATTTAAATTGAAATATTAATTAGTTATAACCATAAGTAGACAATCTGTTGCAGAGTTATAATAATGAGTAACCTTGCTAGGTTGCAAGGGGAGTTGCTTCAGGTTGTTAAATAGAAGCAATCTCCACAAATATCGATAACTAAAAGTAGAATAGGGAAAATCATGGACATAGTTAAAAAGGGATTATCGACGTTTGTAGGTTTAACTCTGCTGGGTATAGTTGTAGGTTGCTCTGCAACTGAACAACTTAAGGAACCGATCTGCGCAGTTAATCTCTCTTCTGAACAGAAAATGCCAAATTTAGTTCTTATAGGAACAGATGTTGTCAATTTAGATACTTTTAAGGTAAATAACGGCAGCTTGGGCAAAAGCTATTCTGCAGATCTTGGTGGAGCCTCCCTAAATTTAAAAATAGAAGGTGTTGGTTCAAATACCGTTATTACTCGGAGTTTTCAGGAGCCAGGCGCACCCGCTCACAATAGAGAATATAAATCACTTTGTATCTCGGGTGAAACTCTGAGTGCACCTCATCTTGTAGGAAAAATTATTAATGAAGGACTTTTATTGCTGGAGCAAAAGTCTAACGTTGATGGTATCCCCACCGAAATCTGGGTGTTTTACAGTAAAGTAAATTAAAAGGAGAAGTGTTGATGTCATTACGAACAACTCTTAGAAAAAGAGCTAAAGGAAAGCTCGTTATTGAGCTGCAAAAACTACTCAACAAAGCACTGGCACCGTCTAAAGTGCTAGCAGATGGGGATTTTGGAGAAAAAACACGTACAGCTGTAATTGAGTTTCAAAAAAAAGCCAATATCACAGCTGATGGTATTGTAGGTAATGCTACATGGAATGCACTAGCAAATATCGCCATTGATATTATTAAAAAGCCAGTAGGATCCAATACATTATCTGATATTGCTGCAAAGTATTTGGGTGTAAAAGAAACTGGAAATAATCGTGCTGGTACGAGTAAAGAAATGCTAGAAATATTTGAAGCCGATGATCTTACCATTAATAAGAAAACAGATGGTTACCCTTGGTGTGCAGCCTTTGTCTCTCTATGTGTGCAAAAATTATGTAAATCATCTGCTTTATATGGAGCACTTATTCCTCCCCGGGAACCATCAGTGAACCGCTTTTTAAATGTTTGGGCTAAACAACATAATTGTTTAGTTTTTAAACCTGATAGTCAGTTATATAAAGCCATGAAGGGGGATATTATAGTATTTACCTTCTCACATATTGGCATTGTTGAGTCAAATAACGGTTCCTTTCTTACTACAATAGAGGGAAATACAAATGAGGCAGGAAGTCGTGAAGGCATAACTGTTGCAAGAAAAAAACGAACGACAAGTATTGTTCGAGCGATAATTCGGCTGCCTATGACCACCATTAGTGTAGAGAAAACATTAAAAGACTCTATCCAGTATTGCTAAAAGCATACGTTAAGCTACTACTTAGTCCTGTTGACTAGGGCACTCAGGAGATTGAAAAAGGGAACGGTCGTTCTCTTTTTCGTTTAGTCGCCACCGCGATGTCAAGCAAAGGAGAAAGCTCCAAGCCTAGCGTTTAAATAAGTAGTGGACGCCATGGAACTTCAAAGGGATATTGAACAAGAGCTGCGTATAAAAGCTCTTTACTTCCTCTTTGTTCTTGTTCTATTTGTTTTTTTATTTGGCTTTTTAACTTGTTTCTTTTTCTTCTTTTTGTCTTGTATTGGTGCTTTTGAAAACTCTTTATGAAAAGGTTGTTCTGTCACAACAGGAATGACTTGCCCTATGCTATTTTCAATATTGGTTAATTGCCTTACATCATTTTCTACAGCAAATGAAATAGCCATGCCACTTTTTCCCGCACGAGCCGTTCGACCGATACGGTGTATGTAGTTTCTTGGATCTTCAGGAAGGTTATAGTTAATAACTAAGGAAATATTATCAACATCAATGCCACGCGCAGCAACATCAGTTGCCACTAATACTCGTAAAGTTGACTCTTTAAAGTTTAGTAACGCTTCTTCCCTCATTGCTTGTGTTTTACCACTGTGCAGGCTAGCAGCAGTTATTGATGCACCTTCTAGTGCTTTAACTATAATGTCAGCGCCATACTTTGTTTTGCAAAAGATAAGCACTTTCTCATAGTCAGGTTTTGCTAGTATGTTAAATAGTGCAGCTACTTTATTCGATTTATCAAGCTGGTATACATTTTGATAAACTAAGTCGATAGTAGCCATTTGTGCAGCAATTTGGATTTTTGTTGGCTCGGTTAATATGGCTTCTGCAAGTATTTCTATTTCAGCAGGCATAGTCGCTGAAAATAATAGTGTTTGTCGTTTCTTTGGCAGTTTAGCTATGATGTTTTGAACATCGTTAAAAAAGCCCATATCAAGCATGGTATCTGCTTCATCTAATACAAATACTTCTAACGCCGAAAAATTTATATCGCCGGTTTCAATTAAATCTAATAACCTGCCAGGGGTGGCCACTAAAATATCGAGTCCATTTGCGATAGCGTCAACTTGCGCTTGTCTTCCTACACCACCATAAACAACCTTAGTTTTAAGCCCTAAACCATCAGCGTAGTCATCTATATTTTGCATTATTTGCGAGGCAAGCTCACGTGTGGGCGTTAGTATGAGTGAACGTGTGCTCTTAGCTTTAATATCAATTTTATTACGGCCAAAATTATTGATAATAGGTAATGAAAAGGCTGCTGTTTTTCCTGTTCCCGTTTGCGCGATACCAAGAAGGTCATTGCCATTTATAAGTGCGGGGATGCATTCTTTTTGGATTGGTGTGGGCTGTTTATAGCCTTTCAGAGCAACGCGGTCAATAATTGACTCTAAAAGTGAAAATGCTTTAAATTCTGACATGCTGTCTCGGTATTCTTTAATCAATAGGCTGCTATTCTAACAGAGTGATTTAATATATTTAAGGCATATTCAAGCGGACTGTTTCTGATAGACCCCACAAAACAGCTCAAACAGTAACGTAATTGAATAGTAGCTGCGGGTAACGCCCCTTTATTTGAGGGGCGACCTCGATACCAGACGGAGGATGAAACCTCCAATCAATGGCGTTGATAAGCCGAAATTGCAGGCTGAAGAATATTCGATGACAAAGAACAACTACCTAGGACGATAGCTCTCTTCGCACTATGTCTGCGCCCGCACTTAAGGCATTTAACTTGCCTCTTGCTATATGAAGAGGCAAGGGTGCCATGCCACAGTTGGTGCAAGGGTAGAGCTTGTCGGCATCTACAAACTTAAGTGCTTTTCGTAGCGTATTGGCTACTTCCTCTGCTGTCTCAATGGTATTGCTTGCAACATCAATAGCGCCGACCATCACTTTTTTACCGCGAATGAGTTCAAGTAGCTCCAGTGGAACATGGGAGTTGTGGCATTCTAGTGAGATAATGTCGATACTCGATTTTTGCAGTTTTGGAAACGCTTGTTCGTATTGTCTCCACTCTGATCCCAGCGTATTTTTCCAATCTGTATTGGCTTTGATACCATAACCATAACAAATATGCACAGCCGTTTCACAGTTAAGTCCTTCAATTGCGCGTTCTAAGCAAGCGATACCCCAGTCATTTACTTCATCAAAAAATACATTAAATGCAGGTTCGTCAAACTGGATAATATCCACACCAGCCGCCTCTAATTCTTTGGCTTCTTGATTGAGAATTTTGGCGAATTCCCAGGCAAGTTTCTCGCGACTTTTATAATGGTCATCATAAAGCGTATCGATCATCGTCATAGGACCAGGCAGGGCCCATTTGATAGGTTGCTTGGTTTGCTGACGTAAAAACTTAGCATCTTCAACAAAAACGGACTTTTGTCGACTAACCGGGCCAACGACCGTAGGCACACTTGCATCATAGCGATCACGAATTTTGACAGTTTTACGTTTTTCAAAATCAACGCCGTTAAGGTGCTCTATAAACGTAGTCACAAAATGTTGGCGGGTTTGCTCGCCATCACTGACAATGTCAATGCCGGCTTGTTGTTGATCTTGTAATGACAAACGTAAAGCGTCATGTTTACCAGCAATCAATTCTTCATCTTGCAATTTCCAAGGTGACCAAAGTGTTTCAGGCTCTGCAAGCCAAGCCGGTTTAGGTAAACTGCCTGCCGTTGACGTAGGTAGTAGTGCTTTATGAGTAGAAGTTTTCATGATAAATGATGCCGTATATTTTGATGTTTTTTTAAAGTAGCTTTTGCGCTTTGCTTTTAAAGTAAGCTTTGAACGTAGCGATTAAGCGCAACTATTACACTTAGTATCTAATAACTATTGAGTGTAGCTCGCAGACCATTGCTCAAGCACTGTTTGATAAGGCTTGATGAAGTGCTGCTCTGCAAATATTCCCTGTTCCTTACCCAAACGACTGCGTTCTGCTCGGTCATAAACAATTTGTGTTAATGAATGATCCTGACATTTTAAGTTAGGTTGATAGGACTTTCCTGCAACTGCATTAGCATTATAAATCTCAGGTCGATAGATTTTTTGAAAAGTTTCCATGGTGCTGATGGTGCTTATCAGCTCAAGACTAGTGTAGTCATTAAGTAAATCACCAAAGAAGTAGAAAGCCAAAGGCGCAACACTATTTTGCGGCATAAAATAACGAACCTGTAAGCCCATTTTTTTGAAATATTGCTCTGTCAACGATGATTCATTTGGCAAATATTCAACACCCAATACCGGATGCTGATTTTCAGTTCTATGATAGGTTTTAGTATCGGAAACACTGAGACATATCACAGGTGTCTTTTCAAAGTTTTGCTTGTAAATATCCGAATTGACGAAGTATTTGAAGAGGTTACCATGCAGTACGCCAAAGTTTTCAGGAATGCTAAATTGCGACTGATTTCTGTTATGGTTCTGCAGTAATACGCTAAAATCATAATCTCGTACATAAGAAGAAAAGTTATTGCCGACAATGCCTGCAATGCGTTTGTTAGTTTTGTGATCAACAATATTGGTTTTCAATACTTCAATCGATGGGAAAGTTTGACCACTGCCCTCAACATCCATATCAACAGAAACGATTTCAAGTTCAACCGAGTAACGGTCACCTTTTGGGTTATCCCAATTCGCTAAGGCGTTAAAACTATTATCAATCATCTTTAAGGCGTTACGCAAATTCTGTTGGCGGCTCTCTCCCCTCGCCAAATTAGCAAAGTTGGTGGTGATACGCGTATTACCGGCTGGGTGGTAATTTTCATCAAGGCCAGTGCTCTTAATAGTAAATGTGAAGTCTGTATTCATGGTGATCCGGTATCCTATTTTCTTAAATAAAAGCTGAAATAAAAGCCTGAGATTAAAGCTAAATGTATTGCTCGCTCTTTCTGGACTTTCCAATCTTCTTATCGATTTAATCAGTCACTAGAGTTAACAGCAGAGTGCAATTTATACGTGGATAGAACCATGAAGAAAAGCGCATTTATTTCACATACCTCATGAGAAATATTCACGTCATTTCTGATTGAATTTTTAAGTGTGAGTCAGTTATATTACTCAGCTTGATAAGCACATAACTGTATTTACAGTATGCAAACCCCTTGATTATTTTTAGAAGTGAATTGAATGAGTGAATTAATGTTGTTGATTATATACTGCGCGTTACTAGGCAGTGGCGTAGGATTTTTGGCAGGACTGTTAGGTATTGGTGGCGGGTTAATTATTGTCCCAGTGCTGAGCAGTCTCTTACTTTACCTTGAGGTTTTACCAACTGAACAGGTGGTTATCGTTGCCATTGCCACCTCATTAGCGTCGATATTATTCACCTCAACCTCATCAGCAATAGCGCATCATAAAAATGGTAATGTACCGTGGAATCTTGCCCCTTGGATAATGACAGGAGTGGCCCTAGGAGCGCTTATCAGTGGCTTTATGGCAGCACTATTACCAGAACAAATAGTTCGCATCGTGTTTGCCGTGACTGTGGTACTTATTGCATTGAAGATGTTTTACAGCAGCACTCAGAGTGACGTTCCTACAGAACGTGAAATACCTAGCAAGGGCCTATTAACCATTTTAACCACGATTACTGGCGGGTTGTCTGCCATGATAGGTATCGGTGGTGGCGCACTCTTAGTACCCTTGTTGACGTTTTTCTCACTCGATATGAAAAAAGCGATAGGATGTGCCTCTGCTTGCGGTATTGTCATCGCATTATTTGGTTCGATTGGTTATATCAGCTCAGGTAGCACTCATTTTGCTTTAGAAGATGGCTTTGCTGGCTTCGTCTATTTACCCGCCTTATTCGGTATTGTTTGCACTTCTTGGTTTACCGCGCCGTTAGGAGCCAAATCGACACAATACTTACCTGTTTCAACGATAAAGAAAATCTTCGCCGCGTTATTGTTAGTGATGGCTGCAAACATGATTATGAATTAAAGGGGAGTTGCTGAGATAGTCATTTTGTCATGATGTGTTGGGCTGTCGTTGTTCAGGGAATACTGATATTACCAGCTTAGCGGCAGGTGTTGTAGGTTATGCTCGTTGATGATTGCAAATATTAATAAGGACAGTCGCTTACTATTGTATATAACTAAAATGTATCTGCTATACGTAAAAGGAATATTGACGTATCATACTAGTCAAATAACTTAGATTAAAAACTAGATTTATATGAAAGCTTTTGAATTAAAAACTATATTTGCTAATCGTCATTTGATTGGAGTATTTGCAATTACTCTTTGCATAATCGCATGGGGAATGGAGTTAACTGGTGCTGTATATATTTGTCCATACTGTCGTGTACAGCGTACTGTGATTGGTATTTTGGGTGCAATATTACTATTACCTTTTGTACATCATTGGCTTGTTAAATATATGGCTATTATCCTTGGTTTTTTTGCCACTGTTGTTGCCTCAAATCAACACTTTATGGGCTGGAAAAAAATCTCCGCTGGGACATTTCAATTTAATGACAATATCTTTATCGATCCATTTTTGTTATCGGGTTTTGCAATAATTGCAATCATTGGTATGACAGGTCTCATACTTAACTTGCCAAAGCAGAACGCTCAATAATAGTAGAAATAAGTGATGCAACAAAACTATCAATCCAAATTTATTTGGTTGAGTGGTGTAAGCACTCCCATCTGATGTAAACTTTTAAACTTTTAAACTTTTAAACTTTTAAACTTTTAAATTTTTAAACTTTTAAACATTGAACCAGCTTAAAGCTGGTTTTTTTGTGCCTGAATTTATAATAAATGGGGTCATGCAATAAATGGAGTCAGGTACACTTTAAATGCTTCGTCGCCACTGCGACGCCAAGCAGAAAAGCATACTTCAAGCCTATTATTTAGAAAAAGAAAACTGAGCCCAAGTCGAGCTATCAGTGTCTACTGCCTTTCCAGGGTAAGAGAATTCCGTAGACTTTTCATTGTGATAAATACCGCTTACGTTAATCATGATGTTCCAAGTGTCACCGGTAAATTTCTTACGAAGAATTTGCATTTCCCGATGAGAGCCTTTTAAAAACGTAGGTTTCAAGCCATCCTCTGATTCAACTCTGCCAGCATAAGGTACCCAAAATCCACTCCAATCCTTTAGGTTCCAACGGTCAGGTTTACTCCATTCTTTTCCTTTGAATATTCGTTCCCCCAATTGAGCTGAGGCATGAAGGTTATGCAGGTAACTCGTTTTAGCGTCCTCTATATAGATATCAATGACAGTGTAATCATCGGTCTTACCTTTGGCGCATACGAATAATGAGTCGTTATCATGCATGAGATAAACAGACGTTTTTGCTGGCAGTTCAAATTTTATTGCTGACTTCCATTCGTCTTCATCACAACGACCATCGAATAGTGGAGCATTGTTGGTGGCATTTATAGTGATAGTGTCAGACGCATTGGCTTGCGTAGCGACTACTTCAGTGGCTACTAAAGATAGAGCAAGGGCCGATAAAATAATTTTTGGCAGAGTATGAAGCATGTTTTCTATTCCTTGAGGGTTATTCATCAATCAGATAGTAAAGGGTATCTGTGTGGTTCCAATTGATTCTCGGTGAGTGGTGCTTTATTTACGCTCAATTACAGTTTCAGTTTAGTTGAAAATTAACGAGGGCAGGGTTGTTAATTGTAGCTCTTACATCTATTTATCATCATTCTGATGACTAACGTTTTATTAACTGAAGTATCTTGCTTTAGGTGTGTTCATATCAATAATAGTTTGATACTTTAAGATAAGATGTCATCAGGTTGGTTTATTAGGATATGGTTAAGGGAAGCCTTCTAAGCCACTAAAAAAACAAATTAAATTGGGAGAATAAACAATGGTAAACATGTTAATTACGTATCAACTTAATGACGGTGATGTTATTGAAATTAATCATCCAGAAGAGTTTGAGTTTAAAGATTTAGATGGAAACAGTTTAGGGAATGCAGCGATTATCAAACGTCATAATAATGATCTGATATTAGCAGAAGCTGCCTTTGTAATCTCAGCAGAACATGAAAAAATTACTATTCCAAGCGATGCTGCATTCATGGAACCCAAGGCAGGAGTAAAGCAACCTTTTGACTTTAATGGCTTGGTAAAAGTTTGTGGCTTTTCTTCTGTTAAATATAAATTTGATAAACAAGGTGATGATAGCTCTGATTGGGTTGTCGCTTATCCTCAGTAATACTCACTAATAAATGGCAGAGTAAATTTAGTTAGTTTATTGCGGTAGCGATGACACCCAAAAGAAAGAGGCAGACTACCTCACTCTTTCTTTCATTCCTTGGAACTCAGTAGTTCCAATAGGGAATTAGGTCATCATCTATAGGTAATCTTTACTATATTTTTTTGTCGCTTCTCTAACCTTTGAGGCGAGTAATAACGTTGATATCATGGTGGGTAGTGCCATTAAAGCATACATGAAAGTGATGAAATTAATCACCATAGACAAGGATGCAACAGCGCCTACGATAATAAGCATCAGATAAAACTGCTTATAAACCTTTTCAAACGTTTTACCGAACAGAAACTCACTGCATTTACTGCCGTAATACCAAAACGTTAATACAGTGCTAGTACTGAGAAAAAACACCATGACCATTAACAGGTAACTGCCTACATTTGGAAAGGCTTGTTCGAAGGCATAAACCGTCATACCAACACCTTGATGATCTGTTTGCCATGCACCCGTTACTAATACGGCTAAGGCAGTACATGTGCAGACAATTAACGTATCAACAATGGGGCCAAATGAAGCAACAAACCCTTCTCTAATGGGTTGATTGGTTTTAGCGGCTCCATGGGCTAAAGATTCAGTGCCTATGCCTGCTTCGTTAGAAAATGCACCTCGCTGTACTCCGATAATAATAACGGTACCTATCAGTCCGCCAGCAGCAGAGCCTGGATTAAATGCACCTGAAAAAATCAGCATGAAGGTTTCAGGTATTTTATGGTAATTCATTACCAGTAGTATTAAGGTCATTATAAAATAACCGATGACCATGATAGGAACCACTTTAGTGGCTACCGCGGTAATTCGCGTTAATTTACCCATGACAATCCAAGAAATAATCATGAATAATGCCAGGCCAACTAATAGATCGAAAGTGAAGTGACTGTTTGCCTCTGCTAACCCATAAGGGATGGCAATGACATCTCTTAATATTTGTACTAATTGATTTATTTGAAAAAGAGGCAAGGCACCAAATATGCAGCCGATGCAAAATAGCCAAGCGAGGGGCAACCACTTTTTATCTAAGCCCTCTCTAATCACATACATTGGCCCGCCTTGTAATTTACCACTACGGTCTTCCCCTCGATACATTACAGCTAAAGAGGCGGTATAAAATTTGGTTGCAATACCAACGATTGCCGTCAACCACATCCAAAATATTGCGCCTGGCCCGCCCATAGTAATCGCAACAGCCACCCCGGCAATATTTCCAAGACCTAGCGTTCCTGACAGCGCAACAATTAACGCTTGGAAGTGACTAATCTCTCCTTTGGTATCTTTTTCATTGTCATACTTGCCACTAATGATGCTAATAGCATGAGTAAGATTTTTATAGGGAGTAAGCTTTGAGTGAATAACAAAATAGGCGCCACCGCCGACCAATAACAAAACCATGGGAAGCCCCCAGGCAAAGTTAACCAAAGTAATTAATATATCTTCCATTTTAACCTTATTTTAAATATGACACCGTATGGATAAAGCACTTAATACTATATTCTAGGTTAAAACAGATCTACAGTTTTCACTAAGAAAAATTAGAAAGGACAAGTTGCTCGTCATTCTATTGATTACTTTAAAGTAATGATTTTAATGTCATGACTTTACGGTAACTTAGCTATAAAATCAGTTGTCCTATTAGTTGAGAGTAAAAACAGTTGAGAGTAAAAATATGTTAATACGCACTTTATTGGTCAGTCTTGCTTGTTCCTTGATGTTTGCTTGCTCAAGTTCAAACAACTCGGGTAGCTTGTATACTCCTGAAGAAATCAATGCAAACTGGTTAGCCATGAACCTTAAACGAGAGGGGGTGGTAGCCACGGATTCGGGCTTACAGTACAAAATTTTAGAGAAGAGTACAGGTTGTAAGCCTGACTATGATTATAAAGTTACTGTGCACTATAAAATGTTGGCCGCTAGATCTAAAAAAATCATCGACAGTAGTTATAAACGCGGTGGCCCCGATAAGTTTCAGCTATCTAAAATGGTTAAAGGATGGCGTGAAGGGGTACCTATGATGAAAGTTGGTGAAACGTGGGAGCTTTATATACCACCACATTTAGCTTATGGCAGAAGAGGCTCTCCTGGTTCAGTACCACCTAATAGTGTGCTTATCTCAGAAATTACACTGGTTGATGCACACTGCCTGGATTAGTCACAAAATCATGAGATATTAATAAGCGGAATCAGAGGCCATTATACTATTTGCTATGTGGCATCGTTATCGAGAGTCTACGAAGCTATTAGTATAAAGTGCTTGTCTGTTTTGTGTACGGGTGGTATAAAAATAGTCATAATAAAAAGTATAAATCAATAGTAGGTTTTGGTAATGGATTATCGCGAGTCGACAGTAAGTTTAGGCATAACGGACAAGTTACTTTGCCCTTGTTGCGGTAACCAACAGCACAGTGTTAATTCAGTGATTACCTATAGCTTCTACTTTTTTGAATACTTACCTATTTTTCCCGTAAAGCGTGATACCCGAGTACAATGTTTACAATGCCAAAACTTAGCAGAGGTTACTAATAATACCTCGGATCGAAAACTCGTTTTTTCTGATTTTAGTTTGGCATTTCTTAATAAATTACGTTTGCTTAGCACTTTTACTGGCAGCATTATAATCATCCTACTGCTCAGTTATTACTTTTCTGAAGAGCAACAAAAATACCGTCAGAGTCAAGCGTATATTGAAGCACCTCAAATTAACGACTTTTATTATTTAGACTATCGAAAAAGCTTAGGAGACCGACGTCCACATCACAGATATCGTATTGCCAAAATTGTTGATATTACCGGTGGCACCGTTTCTCTTACTTACGGCAATTACTTTTATTCCTTAAAAAATGGGTTGAGTAGTGGAATTCGGTATGGCCACAGTAGAAATTCTGATTACTTTGAAAAGAAACGGCAGAACTTCTCTATTGCGGAGTTAGGTAGCTTGTTTGAACAAGGTTTTATCTATCGAGTAGTGCGGCCAGAATTTAGCTCGCTTGGCGGCAATAGCACTGTTTATATGATTGATGGCAATGCGGTGACTAACATTACCGAGGAGAAAAAAGAGCGGTTCTACATTCCCGGTAAGCGAGAAAATGCCCAAGGGGTTGCTTACCTTAAAGCCGGTTATATTGATGATAGGGTTGAACAAGCGTTTAAATTATTGAAAAAATCGGCAGAGCTAGGCTATGCACCAGGACAAACCAATTTGGCTGAACTCTACTTAACCGCCACTGACATTGAAGGAAATGGGGATGTTGAAAAAGCAGCTCAATGGTTATTTCAGGCCGCTTTACAAGGCTATCAGCCAGCAATAGAAAAATATCGGGTAATCTGCCAATTAGAAAAACGTTGCCATATTGAAGACTTTTATCGCGCGTTAAATGAAGCAGGTACATCCTACATTATTCATTAAAATCTTAATCTTCTAATCTAAGTATTAGTAATGAATAAAAATAAAGCGATAGCTGATAAACACTAGCGCTTTGTCATCATCTCGCGATGTCGACTGGCTAACAAACATTGAATTCTTTCTGGCTTTTTTGCAGCTATTGTTGACGAATGCAGATGAAAAGCTTAATCTCACCGTAGTGCAATAAGTATACAACTTGTTAATGAGCTAGCTTTATACTAGCAGTGAAGAGATTGCTTTTTGTACTTTTATTTCCTTAACCTTTGATTATTTAGAATAAAAATTAATATTAAACGGTAAGTGTAAATTGATTCTAAAACTTTTTTTTAACGTATATATAACAAGGATGAATTTATTTTATAGCTGTAAACATTAGTGTATCGAAGCAGCCTGATCTAAATATATGATTTGAATACTTTCAAATGCGGTTCATGTAAAAGATAAGGTATACCAACTAATGAGTAGTGTAATAAGTCCTCACCTAGTAAAATTTACCAAGCAAATATTAAGTCTAGTCCCTTATTCAAGTAACGACAGACTTGATTACCTTGTTCAAAAACTTCTACCTGAAGAAAGTGCAGGTCAACACCTTGCCGTTAAGAATGAAATCAAAAAACTTGCTCAACAGGCAACAAAATCTATTGATTTACGTCTGTTTTTTTCTGATTGTGAAATGGTTGAACATAACAAAATTACTCATTACCTCGACTTGGAAGGTAAAGAGTACTTCAAGAAAAAACTTCAGCAATACCAAAACCTTTACACCGTAGCTATATATCATGAAGTCATAGAAAATGCTCAAGAGAGAGCAGCCAATAAAAACAATTATGAAATAAATGGAAGCAATGAATATTTAAATGATAGTCAATTTTCAACATTCAAAATAGATAAAGCTGAGCCAAAACCACTGGTCAATAAAAATCGAATAAATCATCAAGTAAAAAAGCTCAACTCTTCATGCAAAGTCTTTATTAACCCAATGATGGGTATGACATCTCAAGGAAAAAAAGAAGTTGGTATAACCGCTAGTATTGAGAAAATGAATAACAGAAAAGTTGTTATTAGGACGTCAAATAAACTTGAAGATATAAAAGCGAATAAAGTCTATTTATGGTTGTATGATCATCATGAAGAGGTGGACTTTAATAAAGAGCTTGAACTTGGATTTGAAATAATTGATAGTCAAATTTCCACAGCCAACTCTGGTTTTGATTACCTTTTAAGGTTTTCAACGCCATTAACAGATAAGCAAATGCGGGTGCTATTTTTGCATTATTTGATGCAAAAGCAACGAGCGATAATAGGTCCTACAGAGTTATTTATCAAACCGCTATCTGATTCCATCACATCTAAAGGGTATGAGCAGTTATACCTAAATAAAACTCATGACATTCCGCTACTTTGTTATAAAAATAATAATGCTTGGCATGCTAAAGTTGCGATGAAAACCACCGGGAATGATGAGTTATGGGATTTTTTCAGTGATAAACAGCAAAACTTCAATTTACCTGTATTGCTGGGTAATAAAGACATTCAACGTACCTTGAATAAACGAGAGATAGTTGATAAATATGCATTCATATTAAAATCTACTTATGAACAAAACAGTGCATATTCACTTATTTGGTATGATGACTTTATAAATGATGAAAGTGTTAAAACTGTTTTTAATCGTTATTTTAAAAAAGGCCGGTTTAGAGTCATTAAAATATCGTCATCGTGCATTAACTCCAAAGAAGACGCTTACGTACCTTCAGCCTTGCCTTGCCATGTTCATCCAAAAATGGCGGTATTAAATAGGACTCCTCCAAAAGCGGCTCTTGATATGATTTCAGATTGTGATCATATGCTGACAGTTTCAGATATAACTAGTTTATATGAAACTGTCTATCAACCCGTAAGGGGAGACGTTACTGAGTTAGATGTTTTATTACCAGAGCGTTATCAACTCAGTGCTATTGATGAGCTTTCTAGCACTGAAATAGTAACGGCTGAAAATGATGAAGCAAGAAGTGAAGATCGCTTCGTATTATCGTTTAAGGTGGCGATTACACGCTGCAATAATGCTGTAACAAACATTAGTGGTGAAACTCAAAATATTTCTATTCAAGGTTTATTAGTAAATCTTTCTGAGGAAACTAAGTTTAAAGCAGGAGAGGAGATTGAAATTGCATTAACAGTCCCTTTTGCTGAACAAGAGCGTACTCTTAGAAAACAAAAATATATTGTTTTGGGTTATGACGGGCAAGGAGCTGTTCGGTTATTAATGAATGCCATTGAAAGTAGGCATTTGGCCTGCAGAGCCATAAGAAAGTACTTATACCAACACATTGATACTATTGAGGCATGTGGTAAACGGGGCAGTCGTATTTATGGACTACAAAAAGCGATGAGAAATATATATGCTCATAACCACTTCACTGTGCCTTTTTACTTAAAAGCGACAAAACACCAACAATACATTAATGCCGCAAGTTTTAGTGGTAACTCAGCACTTAAGCACCTTATTTATAAAAATGAGAGCAGCGAAAATATTATTTTAAACTTGTTAAGTAATAAGAAGTTTAGAGAATCATGTTTATCAATCATCGCGGCAATTTCTCACCAAAAGTTATCTGCACGAGCTTTTTATATTCTTGTTTTACCGAAAGACAAGGACCAAAATGAAGACTACTCGTTTTGGTATCGAGATTTATCAGTGTTAAAAAAATCGTCACAATTACAACAATATATGAATAAGGTTTCTAGTCATGGGCAACCCGCAATATTAAAGGTTGAATTGAAGAAAACCAATAAAGCTCAAGATATGCATTATCGCGATGAGATAAGTTATTTAAAAAGTTTGGATAAAGAGCTTGCGACTGATCTTGAAGTCCAGTTAGAAAGTACTATCGGCATTGGAGAAGTTACCGACTTAACTGATATTGCAATTGATATGATCAGCAATGCAGCGTAATTGTCTGTGTCTGTGTCGGGGTTAAGTGTGGAAGTTAGCCATTTTTTGGAGCGTCGCCCCGAGGCACTTATCTACGGATTACATTCAAATCCAATAAGAATCACGAACAGATCGGGATTTTTGGGGGTTTTAAAAGGGGATCGATCGTTCCCCTTTATTTCATCTAACTAAGTGCGATGACTAATGCTTTAAGTTATTGTTGCTCTAGTATTTCACGTTGTTCAGCAACTTCAATACGTATATCAAAGTCACGAGGCAAGTTCTCATTACTATAATCAAATGCCGCCACTTCAGCTACATTCTCAGCGCTTGCATGTGTTTGTTGATTGTCCATAGTTAAATAACCTCTATTATTAATACTTAGTTGATTTGTGGTGTTTTTACGTAATAATCTAGTTTAATGTAGCACATTGTTAATTTAAAACAACAAAATGTAGTAATTTTACTACATTTTGTTTTATGGGTAGGTTATATAATCGGCCGTTTAATCAGGTTTAGGGTTGATATTTATATTAGTTTGGGCGGGAAAGGGTAATAAATAGCACATTTGAATAATGGCTGAATGTAACGCTTTATTGGGTGCAGACGTCACCGCAACGTCAAACAAGTAAACAAAATTTAAGCTAATTATCGGGAGTTGTGCTTTAGCCTATTTGTAACGTTTTATTTCAATGTTACATTTCGTCGCAAAATAAATGTATCTTATCTACTCTTTCTTAAGTCTAGGCATTTTTGTGTTAATAATGCTCTAGATTCTACAATTAATTACCATTTGGATGGGAAATGAACCTAACCCGTGCCGCTTTAAAAAATCCTGCTGCTGTTATCGTCATTGTTGTTTTAGTCATGGTGTTTGGATTAATGAGTGTTTTCAAACTACCTATTCAGTTAACACCTGATATTGAACAGCCACAAATTAATATTTCTACCGGTTGGCCAAGTGCTGCACCTTCAGAGATGGAGTCGGTAATCATTGAGCCGATTGAAAATGTGGTTAAGAATACCCAAGGTGTGACTAAAGTTACCACCAATATCAGACGTGGTTTTGGCAATATTACACTCACCTTTGATGTGGGAGCTGATATGCAAAAAGCTATGCTTGATGTTATTAATAATCTTAATCAAGCCCCGCCAATCCCCCTTGATGCTATGGATCCTATCGTATCTGCTGGTGGTGGCGGAGGTGGTCCCAATACAGCCTCTTTAATGATTAAGACATTGCCCGGTAATCCTGCACAAGATTTAGGGAAATATCAAAAACTTATTGAGGATGTAGTTCGCCCTCGTTTTTCTCGTATCCCCGGTATGGGCCAAGTTAACTTACAAAGTCATCGTCCTAGAGAGTTAAGGATAACCTTTGACCCACTTCGAACGGCTTCATTAGGATTATCGCTGTCAGATATTAGCTCAACTATTTCACGAGCCAATGATGTTTCAGCAGGTGTTGCTAATGTTGGCAGACGACAATACACAGTGCGATTCTCAGGGCAGTACGATGTCACTAACTTAACTGAAATGATTATCGGCTATAGCGGTGACAGACCTATCTATTTAAAAGATATTGCTACGGTTGAAAACACTTTGGTGGATCGCTTCGGTTTTAATATGCGAAATGGGCAACCTTCGTATTATTTCACTTTGAAACGCCAAAATGATGCCAATACGGTAGCGTTACTCGATGAAATTAATATTGCCATTAAAGAACTTAATGAAGGACCTATGTTAGAGGCTGGCTTAGTGATAGATCTAAGTTTTGATGCCTCAGTACATATTCGTAATGCCTTGAAATTAGTTCAGAATAACCTTGGTTTAGGCATAGTGTTAGCGTTAATGATTCTTTGGTTATTTCTTAGAGGTTGGAAGAATATTTTCATCATCGCAGTAACTATTCCTATCTCGTTAATGGTTGCCTTTGTTGCGCTTGGTATTTTTGATCGCAGCTTAAATGTTATTTCATTAGCGGGGTTGGCATTTTCCGTTGGTTTAGTGTTAGATGCCGCCATTATAGTACAAGAAAATATTGTGCGGCTGCGTGGTTTAGGCATGGATGGCAAAAAAGCAGTTATGCGCGGTGCGTTGCAAGTGACCGGTGCATTATTTGCTTCAACAGCAACGAGTGTTGCCATATTTTTACCCATTTTATTTATGGCAGGAATCGAGGGGCAGTTGTTCTCTGATTTAGCCCTGACACTTTCCATTGCGGTAATAGCCTCATTAGTTACTGCTGTTACTATTTTACCAATCGCTAGTCAGTATTGGCTTAAGTCCCAAAATGATATTGACCCATTTTCACATTATTGGGAAAAATTAACGGGTTTAGTGATGCGCCTTACTAATAGTCAAACTAAGCGAATTAGTTGGATTTCCTTTTTGTTAGGCGGCTCTTTGTTAGTTATCACGTTATTATTGCCAAAAACTGATTTTATGCCTCGTGCACCCATTGATGGCTTCTTTTTCAGTTTAAATATGCCGCCGGGTGGTAACGTTGATTTTATTGAAAAAGAAATGGCCTCGCTAGTTAAAGGACGGTTAGCGCCTTATCTATCTGGTGAGAAGTTGCCAAAAATAAAAAGCTATAACTTTTACTCTTTTGGCTCTGGAGCGACGGGTGGTTTTATCTACTCAGCTGATCCCGCCCATGTTGAAGAGTTGATGGACGTCATACGAACGGATGTTTTAGGTGGACTGCCTGATACACAAGCTTTCTTATTTAGAGGCTCAATGATTAATGTATCAGGTGGAGGAAATGGTCGAACGGTAGAGCTTAATGTGCAAGGCCCTGATATTGAAAGCTTAATGACTGTGGCACAAGTAGGCATTGATGCGATTAATGAATCAATGCCCGATACTACGGCATTTCCAAACCCTGGATTAAGTTTATCTGAGCCAGAGCTAAAACTAGTGCCCAATGACCAACGCATAACTCAAGCAGGCTTAACGCGTCATGATGTCGCTAATGCCATTCGTGCCTATACCAGTGGTTTATTTATTGGTGAATACTTTGATGGTAATGACAGGGTCAATGTGATTTTACGCGGTGAGCAATGGCAGACACCTGATGAATTAGCGTCTTTGCCTATTCATTCACCTTTAGCAGGTATTCAAACCATAGGTGAATTAGCCTCGCTTTCCAGAACGGCTGGACCAACAAGTTTAAGACGTGTTGATGGTAAAAGAACGATTAGTATTCAAATCTCTCCGCCAGCTAATATGTCGTTGGAAGAGGCGTTGGTTACCATTAATGAAAAAATCATTCCTAAAATGAAAGAAAAATTACCGCTTGAGGCCTCTATTCAACTTAGTGGTAATGCCAATAAAATGTCTGCGGCCATTAACGATATGGTTAAAAACTTTGCCTTGGCATTGGTTATTCTCTTTTTGTTAATGACGGCATTATTTAAATCCCCTAAAGATAGCTTACTGGTGTTATTGGTTATGCCATTAGCGGTTGCTGGCGGTGTAGTTGGTTTAAATTTATTAAATTTAGTGAGCTATCAGTCTTTAGATTTATTAACCATGATTGGTTTTATTATTTTGCTTGGTTTAGTGGTGAATAATGCCATTTTAATTGTCGACCAAACTAGGCAGGCAGAGAGAGACGGTTTATCAAGAAGTGATGCCGTAGCACAAGCTATTCGTATCCGCGCTAGACCTGTATATATGAGTACATTAACGAGTTTATTTGGCATGTTGCCCTTAATGGTCATGCCTGGTGTTGGTAGTGAAATTTACCGAGGTCTGGCCACCGTTATTGTGGGCGGTATGTTCATCAGTGCAATTTTCACCTTAGTGTTATTCCCAAGTCTATTAAGGCTTGGTGAAAAGGTACTGAATAATAACGATAAAAATACTCAAAACTCTCAAAATACGCAAAATACAAACGTTGAAAATTTACACGTTGAAGCAAAGCCATCATTACAAGCCAAAATTAGTTGAAGTGTGGCTAGGAGAAAAATATGTTAAAAAATACGATTAAAAACATCTATAAAAAGAGTGTCATCACGTCGGTTGCCTGTGCACTTTTCGCAAGTCAGTTATCTTATGCCGCCGATGCACCGCCAAGCCCTGTGGAAGTTGATACAGTGACTGAAATATCGCTCGCAGCTACTGCCGATTTAATGGGTACAGTGCACAGTCGTTCCTATGTAAATATCACCGCAAGTGTGAACGGCCGCTTAGAGTGGTTACAAGAGCCCGGTGTGATGGTTACAAAGGGTGATGTGTTAGCAAGAATGGATTTATTGCCTTTGCAGTTAAAGCAGGCTGAACAAAAAGCACAAATTAAACGCGCTAGCATTAACTCCCAGTATTTCAATAACGAATTGAAGCGTTTACAGAAATTAAAAAAAACCAATTCAACGTCGCAATTTCAATTGGACCAAACAAAGTCACAATATGAATTAGCACAAGCTGATAGTGAAATAGCGATTTTAAAGTTAAAACAAGTTGAAGACCAATTACAAAGAGCGACGGTAAAAGCACCTTTTGACGGCGTAGTAACTGAGCGAGTTGTGCGTGCAGGTACTGATATCAGTCGTAGTGATGTTTTATTAAAACTGCTTGATACTGAACATTTAGAAGTGCGTTTATATGTACCTGTTAAATATTTAGCGTATGTTCGCAAAGGACTTGAGCTGAACTTACAAGCAATAGGGCAAAAAATATCTACCAAAGTGACATCTGTCATTCCTAATACCGATCCTCGCTCGCAAACCTTTGAAGTAAGAATACAGATACCAGAACACTTAAATGAGTTTTGGACTGCAGGTCAATTAGTCAAGGTTACCGTGCCAATTCAAGGTGCACACCCTAGTTTAACAATTCACCGCGATGCGCTTATTTTACGTAAAGATGGTACTTTTGTTGTTAAAGTTGATGGTGAAAGCAAAGTACATCGTTTACTGGTAAAAGTAGGTAAAGGCACAGTTGATAGAGTCACGATTCAAGGTGACTTGCAACGTGGTGATAAAGTTGCCATTCGTGGCGCAGAAAGATTGAAAGAAGGGCAAAGTGTGGTTGTTCAGTAAATGCTTTTCTTGTTCATCATTGAGACCAGCTAACTTATAAAAAGAAAGGAGTCGGTGACAACTAGCTATTTGTCACCGACTCCTTTCTTTGTTTTATTCAATAAACAATTCTATTTTCACTCAAATTGCTGACCAGCTCTAGCAGGGAAGGAGTTTAATATAACGGATATCAAATCAATGTACATAGGGATTTCCCATCACTTTAGCAAGCCTTCTAGGCTAGTGCCTTTGAGTAGGTGGCTAAGAAGGTGTTCTCCGGGAATGCTGCCGTTGTACATGGTTTCACTTGCTTTGATGATGACTTTTACGTCGTCTTTGGAAGCATAAACCTCCGGCGGGGTCTTGTCCGTTATACCAAGTAGCTTGTAAACAGCCATAATTGCCGAACGAACCGAATACTCGACCGTGAATACACAATCATCCGGGATTTCAGTGAACTGCCCTAAAAACGCAAGATTTTTGCTTCCTTTTGGAATTACTTCAGGACGGTCACCTTTAACGCGTGGTAAAAACTGACTGGTTATATATGGCATCATGCAAGGGATTACTTTGACTGTCTTCATGATAGCAGGGATCTGGTCTTTGGCTCCCCAGTGGTAGAGTAGCTCAGTAAGCAACTCTTCACCGTTGCAATCGCTCATTCTCTTTTTCACATAGTCTCCGACATTATCGGGAAACAAACCGTAGGCCCAAATGGCCAGCACGTTTTTATCGGGCTGCTCCTTGTACTCTTTTGGCTGATAATCACCAACAGGCTGGCTTCGGTACTGCGGTTGTCGATTGCAGGTTGCACTCATGAGCCAACTGGAATCCTTAATTGTCATGATGCCACCGCTAACTCCTCGGTGAGAGTAGGGATCTACGCCGGTAAACTCCTGTAGCAAATCTGCGATAGGAGAGTCAGTTGCGGTAATAGTAAAAGAGACAAACTTACTTTTATCTACGTGTGAGCAAAAAACGTCAGGATTGCCAAAAGCAGGATCTTTTGCTGCAATATTTTTCCACAGCTTCCAGCAAGCACCGACTTCATTGTTAAGAATTGCGGGCTCCTGAGTATTACCTATGGTGGAATTTTCTGTCATCGACCCGTTAGTGACAAACACCAGATCGTCGACTGTAGTGGCTATCGTCTCTTTAGTTTTTGAAGTGCCACGAAGTAAATGGATGGCTGTCACCGTTTTATCACCATTGACTATTTCAATATCCAGATCATTGACCTGAGTTTTAACATCAAAATTAACACCTTGATCTTTGAGCCAGACTTGCAGTGGCAATACCATGGATTCATATTGGTTGTAGGTGGTGAATAGAATATCTTCCAGTTTACTCATGGTGGGCATCAGGTGCATGAAGCGCTGCATATAGCGTTTCATCTCTACAACCGAATGCCATGTCTCCATTGCAAACATTGATGTCCAGAAATACCACATATTGGTTTCAAAATAAGAGTTGCTAAAAAACTCTTTAACTGTTTTTGCACCCAGCTCTTCTTCAGTCTTTAGCGTTAACTTTGTCAGCTCCATCACATGAATTACCGAGAGTCCTAATTTGGGATCTCTATCGGGCTCACCACAATTGCTCATAAGGCGGCATTTAGCTGAGTTAGGGTCCCATTGATTTATATCACGGATCCTCTTTAAAACAGTCTGATTTGGATTGGAGACAAGCTCAGGTTTTGGGCTCGAAAATACTTCTTCTGCATCTTTACGCATTAGATCAGGAATGAATGAAAAAAGATCCCAGGTACATTCATAATGGGATTCCATTTCACGGCCTCCGCGCATAATGTAGCCATCAATGGCATTGCCGCTACCATCCAGACTGCCACCATTGACATCAAGCTGCTCTAAGATTGTGATCTGCTCACCAGCCATATGGCCATCTCTTATCAAGTAGGCTGCTGCAGCCAATGATGCAATACCGCCACCAACAAGATAGGCACGCTTTTTCTCTATCCCTTCTTTTCGAGACGCAATAACATTTCCGTAACTACCAACCATGATAGATCCCCTCCATTAAATTTAAACTGTCAATTGAATTGGAATTAAATTGTGATATAACAATTATCATCCCTGTTTTAGCTTTCACTACTTTGATAACGTTCTCAATGTTACTTGATAACCTAAAGCGCGATAACATTCGAATTGCGCTTCATCAAAAAACTGGTCCGCTGTAGTCTGGTGCGGAAAGTCTGGATTAGTTTCCTTATAATGAGCAATATAGGCATTATAATCGTACATTAAATTATCATCTCGGTGAGGTGATGTTGTATATTGCTCCTTGCCAAGGGTTGCTTTTAAGGTATTGTCACCAAGCAAAGATGATTTTAGATAAATTAATTTACCTATTCTGCCATTGCCGTAATGAATAGTGCCGATAGCATGGTGTTGCTCACCACGACGAATTTCGTCTAAGCCATCAATGTCTATTTTAATGCCCATATCGATTTGTACCATGCGGACTAACTCAGACAGCCCCTCAAAAGTCAGTTGTTTATCTGCCTCACCGTCGCCGGCAATAATCAAGCGACATTGTCGGTGTAATAACTGGTAAACACCTAGGTTCTCTATGTGTCCACCATCTGAGAGGTTAACAAAATTGTGTTTAGCGTCAGGGCTACCTAATAGTTCCCTAAATAAATATGTTGGTCCTACCCTAGTAGGGGCAGAATTATAGAGTCGAGTTTTGGTGCCATTTACATATGCAGGATTAAGCAGCCAGTAATTCAAACGAATATTTAGCATTGCCAAAATGAATATTAATGGTTTAACCGTTACTTTACCTGAGTTAGGTGCTGCTGCTGCACCTGATATGGCCATTGCTGTAGCGAGATCAACATGAGGGCTGACCGCTTCCATGCCTTTTGTTTTACAGTAACCGGTAATTTCACCACCAATATAATTCTTACTAAATAAAAAGAAGTCACCGCGCCGCCCATTTAGATGGCTCTCAGTAGTTTTATCTAAATTAAGCAAGGTATTAATTAAATGATAAGGAGCACGGGATGAATTCAAACTTGAAAGTTTAACGCCATCAGTGTGAATAACATTATTTTTAAACTCATCACTCACCTCACTCTTGTCGTTTTGCTCGTTAACACCAATGATGTAGGCTTTGCTCAATTTGTCCCGATAAAAACGGTGTATGCTGGTAAAGTTAACATCTACACAGGCCAGACTGTAAAGCCATAAAACAAAACCAATAGTTGAATAGTTAGCCAACAATTCTAAATGTTCAGCCTTTAGGTCAGCCGTCGATAACTTGGCAATAGGAATTTCATTGACAAAATGATGGTATCCACATGCTACTAAGCTAGCTATCACACAAACATAGAGTAATATCATACTCGACAAAGTATTAATAAATGCGACACGCCCTTTAAGCCACTCGTAACCAACCACAAGACAGACAGACGCTATAATGATTAACTGAAGTCGTTCATAGTCATTGATAAAGCGATGAGCATTATCGATAACAATTTCATGTGTTGTTATATCCCAATCCACTGCTGCACTGCAAAGTGCAAGATATACTAGCCACATGGTCACAAAGCCAATAGCGCCAATAAAGTACACCGAGAGGGCTCCAGTAAGCTTAGATATTTTAGGTAGTAGATGATTGGCGAATATAGCAAAAATAGCGCCAACGGCACCAGAAAAAATACTTAAATCAACGCTATCAAAAGATTCAGTCTCAAAATCATGAATGAATTGT
>Ga0209396_1001171_pt1 | contig 29768 bp, 22 predicted proteins | sample GOMGulsemesocosm_6_FD_184638 | JGI IMG/M metagenome (GOLD analysis project Ga0209396, IMG submission 184638) | Methane-oxidizing microbial communities from mesocosms in the Gulf of Mexico - GOM8C Gulf of Mexico (SPAdes) (version 2) | ecosystem: Environmental > Aquatic > Marine > Cold seeps... | reverse complement strand
TTCTCTTTAACCATTAATTTATTAAAATCTCAGTTTGAAAACCAAGGATTTACCAAAGTTGTTGGTACTGAAGCTCGCGGTTTTCTATTTGGTGCTCCGCTAGCTTTAGCCCTCGGAGTAGGGTTTGTACCGGTAAGAAAACCAGGGAAATTACCAAGAGCAACATATGCTCAAGATTATCAACTGGAATATGGTACAGATACGTTAGAGATTCACCAAGATGCTTTAACGAAAGATGATAATGTATTAATCGTTGACGATTTACTGGCAACAGGCGGTACTATTGAAGCGACTACGACCTTAATTAGAAAGTTGGGGGCAACCACTACTCAAGCCGCATTTGTTATTTCTTTGCCAGACTTAGGTGGCGAAGCAAAGCTCAAATCTTTAGGTTTAACCGTCAGTGCACTATTAGAGTACGAAGGCGACTAGGACAACATATGAGTTATCAAGTATTAGCAAGAAAGTGGCGGCCGAAATCTTTTCAAGAATTGATGGGGCAAGAACATGTTGTTGCTGTATTAACTAATGCTCTTGAGCAACAACGCTTGCATCATGCTTATTTATTTACCGGTACACGTGGTGTTGGTAAAACGACAATTGCACGAATTTTTGCAAAAAGTTTAAATTGTGATACTGGTGTAACATCAACCCCTTGTGGGATCTGTGATACATGTCTTGATATTGATCAAGGCAGATTTGTCGACTTATTGGAGATTGACGCGGCATCTCGCACTAAGGTTGATGATACTCGAGAGATACTTGATAACGTGCAATATGCGCCTACTAGAGGACGTTACAAAGTCTATTTGATAGATGAAGTACATATGCTTTCTCGCAGTAGTTTTAATGCATTGCTAAAAACATTAGAGGAACCGCCAGAGCATGTTAAGTTCATCTTAGCTACGACTGATCCTCAGAAACTACCGGTCACGGTTTTATCTCGGTGTTTACAGTTTCATTTGAAAGCTTTAGCTGTACCTCAAATTGAACAGCAACTTAAAACAATATTAGCTGCCGAAAAAGTTACTTTTGAAGATAGAGCGGTTACCTTATTAGCAAAAGCAGCGCGTGGTAGCATGCGAGACTCATTAAGTTTAACTGACCAAGCTATTGCACAAGGGAAAGGTAATATCATCTCAGCCAATGTGCAACAAATGTTAGGTGGAGTTGATGGTAATTGGGTCTTTAAAATATTGATAGCCTTATTAAAACAAGATGCACAATCATTGATGCAACTTTCTTTAGAAATTGCTTCATATGCCCCTAATTACAGTCGCTTAATGGCTGATCTTATTCAGTTATTACATCAAGTAGCAATGGCACAAATTGTTGATAGGCACTTTGATCTATCTCCTGAGCATAATCAGCTGTTACAAAAATTCTGCCAAGCCTTGTCGCCAGAGGATGTGCAGCTTTATTATCAAATAGTTTTAACTGGCCGAAAAGATCTACCTTATACAGGAGATGAGCAGGCAGCATTTGATATGGTGTTACTACGGATGTTTGCTTTTAAACCTCAGCTTAATGTTTTAGATAATAAAACTGCTGTTAATGAAAAAACCGTGGGAGTTGATTTTGACCAAATTCAGCTTGCTGACACAGAAATAACACTAGATAATTCGCTAGTTCATTCATCATCAGAGAGTGATGTTTCACAAGCTGTAGAGCCCTTAACTGAAGATAGCAATGATGGTATCAATGAAGCCATTGCTGAAACACCTAATGAAGTGCAACTCACAGAGCAAATGCAGGAAATTGAACAACAAGCTCAGCAACTAGTTTCTGATGTTCATTCTGAAAAAACTCTAGCCGAAAAAAATCTACTTGATAGTGCTGGTTCAGAATCCATTGTGGTTAGTGAAAGTATTGATAATGAAGTTGTTGTCAAAGATAGCCCCAATGAAAAGGTTCTTATTTCTCAGACTGATGATCAACCTAAAGAAAAAATAGAAACAATTGAAAATGCGACATCGCCTTTAAATAAGCCGTTGGAAGAGTTAGCGATTAACTCATCGCCTATTGAATCTGTTCTCGCTAGTCGAAATATGCTACGAAGTCGAAAAAAAGCACTGGAGACCGAAGGAAAAAAGTCTAGTGGCGCGAGTCAGCGTCATGAAAATCAAGCATTAGAAAGTGATGATAGCGTTGATGAAAAAATAGTCAAAGCTAAACCGAAAGATGTACCTGATATTGAAACAGTACCTGACCAGCCTTATACGCCCGACGTGATTAATCCAGCTGAAGTAAGACGTGCTAATCAAGTTGATAAATGGGCAAATATGATTGATAGCATGGAATTAACTGGACGATTAAGACAACTCGCTATTCATTCAACAATCTGTGATAACTCAACCGATGAATTATTGGTGTTGAAATTAGATCAGTCGACAAAACATTTGAAAACAGAATTTGCTCATAAACAACTTGAAACGCATTTATCGCAATTATTAGCACGAAACATTACCGTTGAACTAGAGTTGGTTGAACAAACCAAGGATGATCCTTTTCAGATCCAAACAGATATAAATGACAAACGATATGATTACGCGAAGGAGTTACTGGCAAATGATGAAATTATCATCGCTTTACAAAGTGATTTTCAAGCACAAATTAATGAAGAAAGTATAACAGCAAGGTAAATATCATTGAGTAAAATAATTCATTGAACTTTACTCAATTTAGCTCTATCTTTGGCGCAACAAAATTTAGGAGAAAATAATATGATGAAAGGTGGCATGGGCAACTTAATGAAGCAAGCCCAACAAATGCAAGCAAAAATGGCTAAAGCTCAAGAAGAGTTAGCCAAAATGGAAGTGGTTGGCGAAGCTGGCGCAGGTATGGTAAAAGTTACTATGACAGGTAGCCATAGTGTTCGTAAAGTTGAGCTTGACGATAGCTTAATGGAAGATGATAAAGATATGATTGAAGACTTATTAGCTGCGGCAGTTAATGACGCTGTGCGTCGTGTCGAAGAGCAAAATAAAGATAAAATGGGTTCTTTAACTGGTGGTATGCAGTTGCCCCCAGGTATGAAAATGCCATTTTAATTTCTTTAAAATAGTAAGTTAAGACTAAAAAGCCGATTTTAAATCGGTTTTTTAGTCTCTAATAATTTAAATACTAACTTTCTAACAACTTTGCTTTGACCACATAACGCAAGCTGCTACCTGCTTCTAGCGCTTTAAATGGGTAACAAGTGACTAAGGTAAGCTCAGGCTCATCGTTCACAAGAAGTGGTTCTTGATCACTATCCACAATAGTAATTTCTTCTACTTGATATAAATGATTTATACCTTTGTTATCACTTAACATAATTATATCTTTCATTTGAATCTCCTCTAGAAAAGCAAAATGACTATCTCTGTGCCCAGCAATAACAATGGGTGATAATCGATCAAGTGTTGAAAATTGGTGATATATGCCAGCGGAGAAAGCTAAAGTACTTGGATCTACTCCCATTAACACGACAAGTTGACGTTTTAGTCTAGGCAATGTCATTTTGGCTACAGGGTAGGTATCGGCCCAAGGCCATGGTGATACAGGTTGTTTTTTTATGCTAGCCTGCTGCCAACTGAATAAAATGAGCTGCTGCGATAGCCATGCTTTACTAGGTAACCACAGGCTATTAAGCATAAGAAATAAGGTAAACAAAATGACAATATTGCTCAGGCTTAATTTTCGTTTTAGCCATTTCATTTATTACTGGCTCTCTTATATGCCAAAGTTATCAATAATAAAATGAAAGCAAACAATAATTGGCGCTGCCATTCTAAAGACGTTTGTGGGAATGGTGTTTTCACGGAAGCTTGATTTTGCTGAGTCAATTTACTGGTATTAGTACGGTCTACTTCTGGTTGCTTTTCAATAGCAATAAAGCTGCTATAAGGGGAAATAACTTGATGCTGTAATGAAGTCTGTAGTACTTTTTCTTTAACAACATTCACATCCTTACCTAAAACTAAACTATCGAGTAAATCTTCAATTTTTGCTCGTGCCCATACGGTGGCTGTGTTTTTACTTGGTAAAATATCTGTTAAATCAACTTCTTGATACCAGCCTTGCTCAGTAACATCTCCAAACAGTTGAACGCTGCTCGGTAATTCTTTAGTTTTAAAACTAAGTAAAATAGGCTCACCTAAGTAAACGTCGGGTAATTGCTGAGGAAATTGCTCAATAGAAGCTAAATGTAACGGTTGAAATTGTACGGATAAATTACGTAATGCTGGTTGGCTGATTTTGGTTAACAAAGCAGACATTTTTTGTTGTACTTCACTTATATCACCAATATAAGTGTAACTTCCTCGACCAAATTGTGCCGCTTTTCTCATAAAATAGCCATTTGGCGCATCGCCAATCCCAACGGTAAATATACGAGGCAAATCATGTGTTTGATGAATTAATTTAAATAGTTCAACTTCATTACTTACTGCGCCATCGGTGATAAAAAGAATTTGGCGTAAGGCATTTTTTATTTGTTTCTTAGCCATAGACATTGATAGTGCTTGATGAAGAGGACGATACATTTCAGTTCCACCATCGGCACTGAGTTGTTCTATAAACTGTTTTGCCTGCCTAATATGCTTAGGACTTGCCATTACCGTGTTGTTGAATAAACGCTGGCTAGAAGATGAAAATGCAATTAAATTAAAGCTATCCTTTGGTGTGAGAGTATTTAAGGCAAATAATAAACTTTTTTTAGCTTGGATTATTGATTGCCCCTGCATTGACCCAGATGTATCAATAATAAAGGTAATATCACGCTCAGGTATGTTATCGCTACCCTGTGTTGGTGGCATTAACATCAACAGAGTAAATTGCTCGTCATCGATACTTTCCTTAAATACACTCAGTGTTGGCTCTTTGTTTGGCTCAGGAAACCACTCCAAGATAAAGTCTTTATTCATTGGTTCTTGTATATTATTTAGGTTGATTTGAACAACCTGATGCGCTGGTTGAGCCGTGTTTTGAGAAACTAATGAAGCACTTTCTTGTCCGGTATTTAGTTTTATTGCATGTGATGGACTATTAATTTTTTCTAATGCGATACCTGCATTAAGCTTTACTTTGATTTGAATTGGGTTCGTTGTATCTAATAGGGGATGATTGTAACTGCTTGAAATTAAATCGACTGGAGAGTTAGGTTTTAGATCAGGAGTATAGCGTGGTGTTATTTTCATAGGAAAGCGCAGGCTAAAACGACCTGCTTGGTAATCAATGGTTTGAATGTACTTTAAAGTAATAGTGATTTGTTCATTGGGCGCTATATTAGCGATATTATTGGTAAAAATATTCGCTCGATGTTGAGTAACTAAACTGGCCGTTATCCCTTTTGCTTGGGCTTGTTGAAACATGCGTTTTGCTTGTACACGTTCCATGATAGTCCCCTCAATGACTCGTTCTCCAATTTGTATGCGTAAGTAATTTACTGCAGCATTATCTGGTAAAGGGAAGGCATAAGTGCCATTTAAATATTCATTATTTTGATTTAAGAAAGACTGTTTTAATGTGGTGCTGGCAATCATACCGTTGATGTTAAAATCAACTTGAGATTGTAATAACGAAGCTGCAATTAACGACTCACCTTGTTGACTAAAAAGCAATTGACCACTGCCTAACTGTTCATAATCAAAAGCAGGTTCGGTAGCTGTTTGAGCGAGTAACTTATTCCCCCAAAATAAACAAGTAGCACTAAATAATATAATGGCTAGATAAGTGATTGGTGACGTTTTTCGTCGAGTACGATAAAAGGAATCATGGTAAATAGATAACTTATCTTTAGGTTTTTTCTTGATCACAATGTTTTCTCCATTAACTTGATAATGGTTAGTAAAACAAAAGAACAAGTTATTACCCGGTCGAAATTATGACTAGGTGCTGACCAAATCAGGCAGAATTATGGCAACTAGAAAGTGAACGTTTTCAGGTATTACTTTTTATATTTTCCCTCTATGTTGTACTACGGTTACTGTGCCTTTCATTCTCGGGTGAGGACCACATTCATAAGAATATTTACCTACTTTATAAAAGCTACGTTTATAAATTTCATCAGGAAAAAAATATTCAGGCTCTTCTGTATCAAACTGTTTAAACCAAACACTATGGTATTGTCTTTTTTCAATATTTTTCCATATAACCGTATCGCCAACCTCAATTGTGATTTGAGCAGGGATAAACTTCATTTTATAAGTCTCTACAATCACTTCTTTTGATGAACTAGAAAAGCTGATTAATAGCATTGAAATTATCATTAACATTCGGATCATTTTCTAGTTTCCCTGACTGATGTATCTAATGGTGTGATGTTTTTTATCTGGATTTCTACTTCTTTAAACTTTCCTGCCGGACGGTCAACTTCAACTGCTTTTTCGCCATTAACCCAAGAGAGCAAACTTCCCTCAGGGTTATCTTTTTGCACGTTACTACAGGCTGAAATACATTGTACACATTGAGTGCAGGTAAACTTTGCTCGTTTCATGTTTCTGGTAGGCAAACGCATTGGACAAGCTTGATCGCAAGGTTTATTGGTGGATTGTAAGCTACATTCCCGACAGGCTTTTGCTCGATTTCGGTCAAATTTAACAATCATGGCTTTTTTATTTGCCATCCAAATTAAACTTTGAAAAAGTCCTAGCGCACAACCAAATTTACAAAAGATATGACGAGCAAAAATAAAGTCAGCGGTAAATACAATGGTAGCAGCGGTAATAAAAATGCTTGAACCAAAACCTAAATTGAAATGAACTAAATCGACTAATAAGTTTTTTGGATCAAGCAAGTAACTTAATAGACCCACCGACCAAATAAAGGCCATAGCCAAAGCAGCACTTATTACAATTAATTTAGGAAGTAAGCCTTTATTAACTTTACTTGCCTTCTCCCACAGAGTTACACGGTTGAGCTGCTTAAGCATTAAGTCATTGATTAACTCTACCACAGAGAAGTGAGGGCATAACCAACCACAATAAATACGACCATATTTCCAAATCAAAACAAAAGATATCGCAATAAATGCAATTGCTGGAATCAATACTCGGCTAAATATTTTTATTGCAGCATCAATACTGTCACCACCGCCATGCAAAATAGAGTCAATGCTAATGGTCCAAGCTTGACCAAAAATAATAAAATGTCCTAGCTCAAAATCAAAACGAAAAATATTTAATAACGGAGCAAATATAAATAATATAAAAAAGCCAAGTTTAGTGAGCGTTCTAGTTTGTTGTAGGCTCATGAATAAATCTAATTAGAGGAGGATAAGGAAATTGTAGCGTTTTATTTTTAAACCTACTTTAATCTAAATCAGTAAAATATCTGAAAACTGTTATGAAATTAAGACGCAAACTTTCAGCTTTTATACTGTATTTATCATTAACTATTATGACTGAGGTGACTCTCGCTTGAAATATAAACGAGCTTAGCAAAAGTAGAATGTTGTTGATGAGTACTGTGAGCAGTTGATGAATTTAAATTAATTTATATTCATCCTTTCATCATAATAGTACCAAAGAAGGCACTAAATGGTTCACTCCTTTATCATTTATTTAAGCAGCACTTCTTAGAGGGGCTAATTCGATGAAGTTTTTTAAATGGTTCGCCTTTACATTGGCGGTTATGGTTTTTTGGTTAGTAGTTAATGTAGTCAGTACTAAGCAAGGTTGGTTTAGTCACGCAATTGCGCCGTTAAAAAATAACAGCGTCTTTATGGAAAAAACTAAAAAATCTATCCATGACACATTAAAGGGGAATGTCGTCATGCTCCTTATTGAAAATGGTAACATAATCGATGAGTACACACTTTCAAAAGGAGAAAGTGTAAACAGAGATAGCATTTTTGGTGTTTCTTCATTAGGGAAGTGGGTTGCAGCAATGGGGATTATGACGCTTGTTGAGCAAGGTCGGTTAGACTTAGATAAACCAGTTTCGGTATATTTAACACGCTGGCAATTACCAAAAAGTCAGTTTGATAACAGCGGCGTAACTATTAGGCGCTTACTAAGTCATACCGCAGGAATAACGGATGGTTTAGGACATAATGGTTTTGCAACTCGTGGACAGGTTCAGCCGTTAACGGATCATTTAACTAGAGCTCTTGATGGCGATGAAGGTGCTGATGGCAGAGTGATGGTTGGTATACAACCGGGCAGCAAGTTTCAATATTCGGGGGGAAGTTATAATTTGCTACAACTGATTGTTGAAGAAGTATCAGGCATGTCTTTTGAAGACTATATGACAGAAGCTGTTTTTACCCCATTAGGTATGAATAGTACTAGCTATAGACACGATAATGTTGAAAATTTAGCGCAATACTTTGATGAAAACGGCGAAGTTAGAGCATATCCATTTTATACCTCATTAGCGGCAACTGGCTTATATAGTAGCGCGAATGATTTGCATAAATTGGTTAGGCTACATTTACCCGTTCAAGTACAAGAGTCTAGCTCAAATCCTATTCTTTCTCAGCTATCACTCAAAGAAATGAGAACACCTCACGCATCAAATACAGGCATAGACATATGGGGTTTAGGGGTAATGTTATTTGCTCACAATAATGACGACGACTTTATTATTGGCCATGGCGGCAGCTCACCATCACTGAACGCTAGCATGCGATTGAATCCATCAAATGGCAATGCCATTATTGTCTTGGAAACAGGTAATAAGTTTTTAGCTGCGGATACTGCTACGCAGTGGACGTTGTGGGAAACAGGAAATCCAGACATTTATATGCTAAAAAATATGATCCCTGTAATGTTATCTCGCGTGCTGATTGGTTGTGTATTGATATTTATTGTGAGCCTTATTATTGCTTGGCGAAGAAGAGGTTGAAGCGTCAATCAAGTCGTGCCGTTCAATGTTATTGGTATCAACATTCTAGTTTATACATTCTCTACTAATTTCCCACTTTTGCTCAATTATTCCCTTGTCAGGGAATAATTGACATTCCAATAAGAACCTACTAATAAAATACCTATAAAAATCAATGGATAATGGTTTGGCATAAAATTCGCTATTTACTTATCATCGCTTAACGATTGATTTTAATATTATGGATTTAACCGCAACACTTAATACCACACCAAGTAAAGTAAGTAAGAAATTAATAATCAGCTTTTTAGTTGTAGCATTAGTATTGATCTGTATTTTGGGATTATTTTCACTTAAGAGTGAACCCAAAATACCAAGTGAAACTTTACGTATTGCCACGATTAAAAAAGGCGATTTTAGTGTGAAAGTTGATGGGTACGGTCGCCTTAGGGCTAAACATCAACGATTATTAACCAGCCAATCACAAGCTATTGTTGAAAGCATTCAGCTTTATCCCGGCGCAATCGTTGTTAAAGACAGCATAATTCTAACCCTCTCTGATCCTAATCTTGAGCAAGAAGTTGTTAATGCTCGTTTAGAACTTGCCCGTCAGTATGCAGAATTTAAAGAGCAAAAAATTTCTCATAAAAGTCAATTATTAGAAAGAGATGCACAAATTGCCTTATTAAAAAGTGATTTGGAAAATTCACAATTACGATTGGAAGCAGAGCAAAAACTAGTGAAAAAAGGCATTGTTAGCATGCTTGATTTTAAACGTACACAACTCAATGTTCGTCAGCTAAAACAAAGATTAAAAATTGAGTATCTGCGCCAAGAACAATTAAAAGAAATGCAAAAAGAGCGATTAAAGATCAGTAAAGACTTAATCACTCAATTCGAACTTAACTTTAAGACAATTAATAACCGTTTTAGCCGTCTAACTGTAAGGGCTGGACTCGAAGGGGTGTTACAAACTTTGCCGGTTGAAATAGGTCAAAGTGTTATGCCAGGTACACAACTAGCGACAGTCGGCTCAGTAAAGCAATTAGTTGCCGAGCTTAGAGTACAACAAAATCAGGCTGACCAAATTGCCATAGGCATGTCTGCCGTTATCAGCACTTTTGGCGCAAAAATTTCAGCTAAAGTGCTGCGTATTGATCCTGTAGTAACGGATGGTCGAGTGATTATTGAACTTGATTTGTTAGGCAAGCTCCCTGTAAATGCCCGTCCCGACTTAACAGTTGAAGGCAAAATTCAAGTAAAAACAATTGAAAATACACTGTACGTAGAACAACCACAAGACGCTTTTAGTTTCAAAAATAAAGATATTTTTAAATTAGCCAACGACGAAAAAACAGCCCTACTGACCCCCATTGAATTTGGTACACTTTCAGGTAATACCATCGAAGTGATTAATGGTGCTCAAGCAGGGGAAAAAATTATTATTTCAGATATGGCTCAATGGCATAACAGCCAAAAATTATTAATAGCTGAATAATCATTTAATCCAATTAACAAATTTATCCCTTAAGGAAGCATAATGAATACAGACAATAGCGATAAGAGCATCATCATTTCTTTAAAAAACTTATCTAAGCACTATACGAACTCTGAGATTGAAATTCAGGCATTAAATAATATCAACTTAGAGATTTGTAGAGGCGATTACTTATCAATAAGTGGCCCTTCAGGTTGTGGGAAATCGACATTATTATCAATTTTAGGTTTATTAGATTCACCCAGCCAAGGGGATTATTTCATAGAAAATGTTGATACCAATGCACTCTCAATGGATCAACAAGCAGAGTTAAGAAACCTGCATATTGGCTTTGTTTTTCAATCTTTTAACCTTATTGATGAACTCAGTGTCTTTGATAATGTCGCTTTGCCATTAACTTATCGTGAAGATGCACTAAATAAAGCCGAAATAGAAAAGCGTGTTATTGAGGCATTAGCCCAGGTAGAGATGGAGCATCGTCAGGGGCATAAACCTAACCAACTTTCAGGGGGGCAACAGCAACGAGTCGCTATAGCTAGAGCATTAGCAGGTGCACCGACAATATTATTAGTTGATGAACCAACGGGTAACTTAGACTCTAAAAATGGTGATGCGGTAATGGATTTGCTTAATGACTTAAATAAAAAAGGCACGACCATTTGCATGGTTACTCACGATGTTCGTTATGCTGGGCATGCAAATAAACAGGTACGTTTATTAGATGGCAAAGTGGTTGAACTTTCAACGGTCAATGAAAACACTACATCAACTGGCTCAACATCTGAAAGTATTGCTCAGCAGGCTGTATCATCATGAGTGCATTAATTCGAATAAAAAGTCAGTTTTCTCTGGCCTATAAGTCATTAAAAAGTGCACCCGGTTTTGTTGCCTCAGTCATACTTACTATGTCTTTGACCTTGGCGACTTTATTTGTGACATTTTCGTTAGTAAATGCCTACTTCTTCAAACCGTTAAACGTACTTGATGAAAAAAATCTTTATGTTGTTGAGCAAGAGACCAGCACTATTACTGGCGTTCGTTCAGGCTTCCAAAGCTATAAATCTATTGTGCATTGGTATAAAACTCAAAGTAGTTTTGACAAGTTAACCCCTGTTAGTCTCGAGCACATGATGTTTACTAACTTACCTGGTGAGCCAAAAGTTGTTGTTACTTTCGCCACACCTGATTATTACGACATTTTTAATGTACCAATTATTTTAGGACAAAACTTTTCTCTAGATTTAAAACTTGAGCAAGCATCTGATGAAGTGATGATTTCCGAAAAATTTTGGCAAAAACACTTTAATAAAGACCCTAATGTAATAGGGAAAACACTGAATGATGGGCAGCGTTTATTCAAAATTATTGGCGTTATTGCCGACACCTTTGAACCGCCTTATATGTTTTATGAGGGGCAGTCGGAGTTATGGATGCATTTTAGTTCTGATCGACGCTTCTTAAATAAATGGGATAACTCTTGGGGTAGTACTTTTAAAGAATTAAAACTTGTAGGAACTGCTAACACGGGAACGACAAGAGAAAATATATTTACAGATCTAAAACGAAGTATCGATGAAATACGTGCAGAATGGTTAACAAGTGATAAAACATCAACTGATTTAAGCCCCATAGTGACAGCTTATCGTATTGTTGAATTGGGCGACAAAGGCCACTTAAGTTTATTTTTACTAGCAGGCACTTTAGGGTTGTTGCTTATTGCAGTAGTAAATGTTTGCAATTTGTTCTTTTCTAGAGCACTGGCACAACATAAAAACTTAGTATTACAAGCAGTATTAGGCGCCAAGCGAAGTTTGCTATTTACCGCAATTTTTGCACAAACATTATTGTTAATGATTGCCTCAATGCTTATCGCGCTATTTATATCTGCATGGGGAGTTAAGTTATTCAAACATCTAGCAGCAGGAAAACTGCCTTTAGTGCAATCAATTTCTGTTGATACAAACTTATTTATGATAGCGCTATTGTTGAGTATTGCTCTCGCTTATATATTTGCATTAGTAACTTCTCGTCTGGTTAATTTCAAAGAGCTCAGAGCACAATTACAATCAAGTGGTAAAGGCAGTGTCAATCAGGTATCGGGTAGAACAGTACGTATTTTGGTCAGCGTGCAAATGGCGTTGGCATCAACCTTAATTATTTTTGCTTGCCTTGCCTTATCAAAAACCACTGATACTCTTAGTCGCCCAGTTGGAAGTAAGACAACTAATATGTATTACGTTCAAGCCTTTATTCCTGGTGAAAATCAGGTGTTATCGATAGCTGAGCGTTTTGACAAAAATAATAAAATTCAAGCCAATTTAACTAAGCAAACTAATATCAAGCAGGTCTCAGGTGGCACAAGCCCTTTATCATTAAGAGTAACTCGTGCAACTTTAACCGACATGCAAGGTAATCGAAGCCCATTCTTTCCACAAGCTTGGGTTGGTGCAGATTATTTTGAGCATACCGGTTTGAAAATTATAAAAGGGCGTACATTTAGCGATGCAGCACTTCGTGGAGAGAAAAAAGAGGTTATGATCACTAGAAGTTTAGCTTTTCATTTAGAGCCTAGTGGTGATGTATTAGGCAAAATATACGATGGCTTTGGCCCCAAGAATGAAATCGTAGGTATTACTGAAGATTTCAATCATCCAAACTTTTATGACCAAGATAAAGGCGCTCATATATGGTGGGCAAAGCAACATTACACCTATAATTTTATTGTTGAAACTAAACCCGGTGTTACATTTACTCAAGAGAAGTTTTTATCCATTTTGCGTAAAGAAGATGCTCGTTTTCATATTTGGGAGTTTAGCTCACTGGAAGATGAACTTAGTAGAATAACGTATATGGATACCATTACCTTATACTTGAGTTATATCCTTGCTGGCTTTACGTTATTGCTTGCCAGTGTCGGTATTTACGGTGTATTGAGTTATAACTTAGGCTTAAGACGTTTTGAATTTGGTATTCGAATGGCGTTAGGGGCCAAAAAAGTTCGTCTTTATAAATTGTTAGTTAAAGATGCAATTGCCCCCTTAATGATTGGTCTTAGCTGTGCAATACTTATTACCATTATTATATTTAGTCAATACTATGAGGCATTAAGTCTGTGGCTAACCTTTGATTTAAAATTTGCATTGCCAGCATTAATCTTAACGCTAGGCGTAGCGCTATTAGCAAGCTTTAGGCCTATGCAAAAAATCATAAAAGAAAGTCCTGTAAAAGCTTTGCGTAATGAATAAGGGCATGAATAAAGATAATCTTAGATAAAAAGTAAACAGGCATTAATTCATTAGTACAATAATATTAATGCCTAACTTCTAAATGCTTTACTAATTAAAGTGTACTTAAATTAAGAACGAATGTTATGAATGTAGTGCTTATTGTTGATGATCAAATTGATGTTCGAATGTCAGCGTCTATTGCATTAACCAACCATGGTTATAAATGTATTGAAGCCGATAGTCCTTTGCAAGCGATGGAACTCTTGAAGTCCGAACGTGTTGACTTAATTCTCCTTGATATGAATTTTAGCTTTGATACCACATCTGGCCAGGAAGGTTTATCTTTTTTAAAACAACTCAAAGATAAAGGTATTCAAATACCTACCGTCGTAATGACTGGTTGGGCAAGTATTGAAATTGCCGTACAAACGATGCAGCTTGGTGCTAATGATTTTATTGAAAAACCGTGGAAAAACGCTCGTTTAGTTTCTATTGTCAAACAACAACTTAATAGCGCACAGCTTAGTCAAGAAAACGAGCGTTTTGCCGAGTTAAGTCGTTGCTCTAAAAATAATAGTTTTATTCAATCACCTCAAATGGCTGCCTTATTGGATAAAGCTAAACGTGCAGCAATTAGTGGTGCTAACATTTTAATTACGGGTGAAAACGGTACAGGAAAAAGTTTACTCGCGCAGTTTATTCATGATCACTCAGAGCGTGATGAGAAGCGCTTTGTCAGTGTCAATATGGGCGCCATTCCTGAATCTCTATTTGAAAGTGAATTATTTGGCCACAAAAAAGGCGCCTTTACTGACGCCAAAGAAAACCGTTTAGGGCGTTTTGATATCGCTTCAAATGGCACCTTGTTTTTAGATGAAATAGGCACTTTACCTCATAACCTTCAGGCGAAAATATTAAGAGTATTAGAAACAGGTGAATATGAAGTGGTTGGCTCAAGTCAAACCCAACAAACCAACGCCCGTATTATTTCGGCAACCAATGCTGACTTAGAACAATTAATTGCTAAAGACAACTTTCGACGCGACTTATTATTTCGCTTAAATACCATCGAATTACATATCCCAGCGCTGAGAGAACGGCCTGAAGATATACTTGTTTTAGCGGGTTATTTACTGAACAAGCACAGTCAAAAGTATCGTCGTAAAGGCATGAGCATTCTACCTGAAACACAAGCGGCGATGTTAAAACATTCTTGGCTTGGAAACGTAAGAGAGCTTAGCCATGCGATTGAGCGAGCGGTGATCATGTCAGATAATAACAGCCTTGATATTCAATCACTTGGCTTGGTGGAACATGGTAATACCGACAATAATACACAACCTTTGATGACCTTAGAAGAAAGTGAAAGGCGCACCATTATTCGTGCAATTGAGCATTTCTCAGGTAATGTCATTACCGCTGGTGAATATTTAGGTTTAAGTAAATCGGCAATTTATCGACGTTTAGAAAAGCTCGGTGTAGATCCTAAAAAATTGGAGCAATAAACTAATGATAGGAGGTAGTAATAAGTGACCCATAAATTATCACTTGAAACAAAACTTATTGCACTTTTTATATGTTCAGCCTTGCTGTTAATCATCCCGTGTATCTACATCATCATCGATTTACAGCTCGACTTACTTGAAGCATCAACCTTACTATTATTTTTTTTATTACCCGGTTATTGGTTGTTTACTCGCAGCTATAAATACATCACTGATATACTGGAACGTGTTGGTTTACAGCTAGATTCAATAGGTAATGAAGAGTTTAATAGTTGGCATTTAGCAGGGTTCCATGGCGGGAGAATAGCGACATTAAGAGATGATTTTTTGCGATTAAGTAATAAGCTCAGCGCCAAACGTTTTGAATATATGCATAACGAATCGTTTTTATTTGAATTTATTAAAGACCTTGAATTACCTATTTTAGTTTTAGATCATCACCAGCAAATATATTCTTCAAACAATAACTTTAACTTATTAATGAAGTCATCCATACATGATTTATTGGGCAAAAAAATATCATCTTTAGGCATTAACTTAATTGATAACAAGTGGCAACAAGCTCCAGAGTCACAACTCCCTAATCGGTATCAAATTGCGCAACATATTTTAAAAAGAAGTGGCCGTAACTATCAGTTGTTGGTGTTCTTTTCTATTGAACAACAACTTAGAGATAACGAAAAGCAAGTATGGCAACGTTTGATTCGTGTACTTAACCATGAAGTACGTAATTCACTCACTCCGATATACTCAATGACTCAGTCCTTACAAGAGATGAAACTGGCAGGTCCGTTACCACCAGAGCAACAACAACTTGAAAAAAACATTCTAGCAGTTATTGAGAAGCGCTCATTACAACTACTCGACTTTGTTGAAAACTACAGCGCTTTTAATAAACTAGCACCAGCAAAAGTTGTAAGGATAACTATCGCCGCTTTAAATTTACGTCTACAAGCACTTTTTCCAACGCTTGTTTTTAAAGAGCACATTGATATTGGTTTTGAAGCCGATATCGGTCAGCTCGAACAGGCATTGATCAACATTATTAAAAATGCTGTCGAAGCATGTGATGATGACTCATCAACAGCGGCTGTGGTCATGACTTGGCACCAAAATAAGCAAAACACTACGATACAAATTATCGACTCAGGCCATGGTATTGCAAATACTGATAATTTATTTGTGCCTTTCTACTCCACTAAAGAAAAAGGTACGGGTATAGGTTTAATTTTAAGTCGCGAGCTTATCCGTAACCAAGGGGGAGAACTCACCCTTGAGAATAGAAAGGATAGCCAAGGAGCAATAGCAGAAATTACGTTGTTAAATACTCACGAATTTACTATTTAATTTAACGTTTAAGACAAGTGAAGAGTTAAAATAATCGTGCTAACTGTCGCATACATCTTTAGCGTGAGTAACACTAGTATGCGCTATTCTCCATGTGTTATTCACTTTTTCAAGGTTGAAAACTTGTTTGCCACATTGAGAAAGCCCATCTGCTGCATGCAGCCTATAAGAAGTCCAGATAACGGCTACTTGAGCACTAACTTGTACTTGATGGTTCCAAATTCGTTTAAACGAAGTGACTGTATTATTTGCATGCTCTGGCGCGATAAAGTTGGCAGTTGATAATTGAGGGATAAGATCATCATTATTTAAATCACTCGCTTCAATGTATTGATTTCCTGTGGTGGTCAGTTCATTTTTTTGAGTTTCATCAAAGCGTTTTCCTGCTTGTACTTCGTTAACAATATCTGTAACGATATAAGGTAGCGCACAGCCAGAAAATATTATGGTCAAAAGTAAAATCATGCTTAGGTTTAAAAGTTTAATGTTCATGTTAATTCTCAATCTAAAATATTAGTGAGTTAGTAGTGGTGGAGATAATTTTGACGACTAAAATCATTATTACCGTATGATTTTCACCAACTGCTCATGGATTTCATTAACAACATTTTACTTTAGGAGCTGTAAGGTAGAATAAAGCTTAATTTAATTTAGCTTAATTTCGCTTAATTCAAGTACTGGATGTAAAAAATGCTTATTCGTTTTGTTATATTAGCTTTTATTTTTGTAACGTTAGTAAATACATCTCCTTCATTTGCCTTCGATGAAAATAGGCAGCATGCTCCCGTTGTTCGTGATGCTAATAAGTTTACTGATATAAGAATTCGATTAATCAGTCCTGCTGATAAAAAAATTCAATGTCATCAGCTAACTATTCAAGATAAAAATTGGCAAAAAATTAACTTTGAAGATCTCCCTCAAAATAAGCACTTTTGTATTAGAGCATGGGCTAACATTGATACTGCAAAACTCTCCAGTAATCCTTCATTACTTATAGGTATGTTAGGTGCCTCTAGCTTTTATTGGGATAATGTATTAATCAGTGAAAATGGTGAAGTTGGCGCGTCTAAAAACACTGAAATTCCAGGGGTTATTACAACATTAGTTAGAATACCTGAGCAAGGGTTAACCAATGGTCTGCATTTATTGAGTGGAGAAATATCGACATTTCATGTTGGTAAAGAGCTTGATTCGATAGGTTATGTTTTTACAATAGTTAACGAGCAGTCATTGTATTCTTCAATATTGTTACTCAGTGTGCTGAGTGCATTTTTAATTGGTATTTCATTTATTTTAGCCATTATTTTTCAGCTAATTTATTGGTTATATCAAAAAGAAGTATCATACCAAATATTTAGTTTGTTTTGTTTCACTTCCGCCTTGATATTGAGTGTTGAGCAAGCAAAATTTTGGTTAGAGTATACATATGATTGGCATGCTTTTAGACTCTTCTTGATTTACTTACTAACTTTTATTGCCAGCTTACTTTTGCCATTTTTTTATCTTTTTAGTGAAAAATCCCCGAAAAAAAGAATTGTTTCATTTGTTATTCTCCTCAGCTTAGTTGTGCTTAGTTTTGTTACGTTAAGTTATGATGAAACAAGTTCGTTACTCTTCTTTGGATCACTAGTTTCTGCGCTGATTATCAATTTATACGCTGTCATTTATACTAATAAGGACAAAGTGAACGTTTTTATTATTAGCCTGAGTTTAGTGTTTTTATATTTAATTCCTGATTACTTCATTGAGTTTGGCTTTAGCATTGTTTTCATTTTTGTTGTTATGACTATGTTGATTGCCCTAATCAAGGAAATGCAGAGTAACAAACTTAAAGCATTAAAAGCACAGCGCATTAAAACAGAATTACTAAGGCGTAATATGCAGCCACATTTTTTAATGAATTGTTTAACGCAATTAGTGGAGTTAATTGAAGTAAAGCCTACAAAGGCTGTTGAATTTATTGCCGTATTAAGTGATGAGTTTAGACAACTGACGGTGCAAAGTGATAAAAAACAAGTAGCCCTAAGTGATGAAATAAAGTTATGCGACAATCATTTAACAATCATGTCATTTCGCTACCTACAGGCTTATCAGTTAATCATCGAAGGAGATGTATCTGAGATACTTATTCCATCATCAATATTGCACAGTCAAATTGAGAATTGTTTCACTCATAATGAAATATCTTCAGCTAGGGCATTCAAACTCATCGTTGATAAGCGAGATGGGCGAATAAGCTTAATTTTAAAAACACCGATAGAATCAAGAGTTAATCGTCAAGGTACTGGGCTTGGGGAAAAGTACATTAAGGCTAAATTAGCTGAAGTTGATCAAGTAAACAAGCAGACAAGTAAGTTACAAATTAGTACTTTTTCCAGTTATGAAGAAAATAAGTATTGGGTATCTAAATACTCATTTGACGAGTTAAGCGCATGATGAATATTGTTATCGTAGAAGATGAGCCGCTAGTACAGCAACGTACTCTAAGGCTGACTTTAGAAATATTATCAACAAAACAGCCGAAAATAATTTGTTTTAGTAACTTAGATGATGCTGAGGTTTATTTAGCAGAGAATAGTATTGATCTACTACTACTTGATTTAAACTTAATGGGGCGTAATGGTTTTGAGTTATTAAAAAATAACGTCGCTGCAGCCTATCATACAATTGTTATATCGGCTTATGCAGATAAAGCTATCGAGGCGTTTGAATATGGTGTGCTTGACTTTGTTGCTAAACCTTATACTAGAGAGCGACTTGCTAAGGCACTTGAACGATTATTAGAAAGTGCTAAACGTAGCTATTATGGTTGTCGTTACTTAAGTATTAAAAAAGTTGGTGCTATCGAACTAGTAGCTATCGCTGATATCTCTTATATTCAAGCAGAAGGACACTACAGTTTAATTCACTTAAATAATGAAGTTGATAGCACTGCTTTACATGCTAAAAACATAGAAAAAATAATGCAATTATTACCTGCTAATTTTTTAAGGGTTCATCGTTCTTATATTGTTAATATGAACTTGGTTAAAAAATTGGTAATAGAAGAAGGGAGTCGTTATTCTATTCAATTAACGACAGCTCAAGAAATACCAATAGGACGAACCAAGTATCAAGCAGTTAAGCAGTATTTGGCATTGCAAACACTTTGAACACAGTAGATAGGTTATCTCATATGAAACTGAAAAAAATACAAGAGAGCTTCTATAATAAACTGTTTTTATTGATTGTTACTTCTTTTTTTATGTGCTTTCAGGCCAATGCTGAAAACACAAAAGTAAAAAACATCATTAACGATATAACTCAAATGTATATGTCATCAATGACGTATATTTTCAAAAATCAGCCATTAATTAACCAAAGATCTGGAGATAAAAGTGCACTGCTAGGTGAGCGTTTTATTGATAATATTAAAAAAACATATCAAATTAAGTACGGTGAAGAGTTTCCTCAAGTAGATCACTTTGCTAAGGAAATGCTTTTGCAAGCTATGATTGAAGTCATGGACGATAACAAAGAATTGCTATACGACAATGAAATAAGCTTCAAAGGGATTATTCCTGCGACTTTTGCCTTCCAACTATCAGCTAAGTTAGCAACAAAAGGCATTGGTTTAAAAATAAAATTTACCAGAACTGAAGATGGGATCAGGAATAAATTAAACCGACCAGATAGCTGGGAAAGCTCGGTGATGAAAAAAATAATAAAAACTCCTAAAATATATTATGATGAAAATGCTTTGCTTCATGGTAAACCCGCTATTCGTCAATTTACACCTCTGCCAATGGCACATTTTTGCTTGGGCTGCCATGGTAAACCAGAAAATAATATTTTGAATTCTGGTAAAGAAAAGTCACAGTGGACTAATATTGATATTACTGGTTTTGAAATGGAAAACTGGACCATTGATGATTTTGGTGGCGGCGTAAGTATTTCGATAGAAAAATCTGCTTTGAAATAAAGTCTTTTGAATCAAGTGAATAAGGGAAATAAATTTGCAGAGTGTTAACCTTGTACAAAAAGTAATAGTTTTTATCATTATTTGCTTGTTTTCATGCGAGGCAGCTTCTCAATCAATAAAAATTGGGTTTACCGACTATCCACCACACATTAGCTTTGATGAAGATTATAAAAAAAGCCCTTTATATCAATATATAAATAAAATGTTGTCGCCATTAAATTTTGAAATTAAATATGTAAAATTACCAAGAGAAAGGGCATTCATAGAATTAAGCCGGGGCAGGGTTGATATGTTAATGCCAATACCTCTAGAAAATAATGAGGTTAAAATATTATCTCTTCCGATCTTTCATTCTATTCCGGGGCTTTGTTTTAAAAAAGAAAATTTTATTCCAATTTTGAGTGCTACTCATCGGTTCGATAATTTAACTATTGGTGTACCAACGAGTATTCCACTAGTGTCTGCACTTACTGATTCAAAAGCGCGTTTAATACCATTAAAAGGTGAAAATGTTACGAGTAGGGGAATAGAATTAACCCAAAGGGGGAGAGTTGATGCTTTTTATCATCCTAGCCCGATTAAAGTATATCATCGTAAGAATCCATTATATAAAGAAGTAGCCTGTTCATATTTTCATGGCTATTCAACCCCAATATATATTGCAGTTGCAAAGACACTGCCGAAAGAAGTTTTTGACTTAATTAATTCTACCTACGAAGAGGCGATATCTAAGCAATCTTATGAATATTATTTTGCTAATCGAAAGTAGAAGAGAACATATAAAAAAGGCTGTTTAGTATTAACTAAACAGCCTTTTTATGTTCAGGATGAATGGTATGTCGTGGTGCCATGGATGGCATGGAGCGATGAATGTCGATAAGATAAACTAACTCAATGATGTGTTAATTTACTTTAACCTACCTTTATTTATTGTTTAATCGCATTAATTTCAGCTTCATCATTATCTAAAGCAAGTTTATAGCCAAAAGAAACATGGTGGTATCGAGCACTTGAATAATCATCGTGAATAGCAAAACCGAAGTTGTAGGATTTTCCTGCTTCGATAGATACATCACCTTTTTCTGCCGATTTTAATGAACGCTTAATAACGACAGACCAAGTACCATCTTTCAAGCTAGCTTCAACCGTAGCACCTTGCCCTTCATGCATTGAACGCTGTGATAAAATTTGTCCATCTTCAATTTGTTTATTACCTGATTTATAACGAACTAAATCCATGTATTGGTTAGCGCCTTGTGCTGAATCGATATCGCTTTGATCTTTTAACTTATCCCAACCACCTAATGCTTTACCGCCGCGACCTTTTAACTCTAGTTTGGTGCGTGACTCTTTTAGATATTTAGTAACCCCTGAGTTGAAGTTTAAGCGTTTAGCTAGATCACTACCTATTAAGTCATCTTTCTTCGGCTCAAAAGGCATACTGTTAGCATCAGCGTGACATGTTGCCCAGCAACCTGCTCGATCAGCATATTCAACATCGTCGGTTGAAATCATAAAGGCAAGTTTCATTGGATTTTCAGGATCCATTTTACCACCATCAACAAAAGGGACAGGGGCATGTTCACCTTCACTCCAACTAAATCTTAAGTAAAGATTTTCTTCATCATGAGTGGCATCTATGGTGACATCAATACTGCCGCGCTTATTTGGAATAACATTTGGTTCAAGCTTCTTCTCACTTTCACCGGTAACTATGTTTTTACCTATATCTGCGATTTCTTCACCATGACATTCAATGCAGCGGTCGCCTTTGCTAAATGCACGTTTTCCGCCGTGTCTTCGACCTAACACCCATTCTAATGATGCAACACCTGGATAGAATACACTGATATCTGTTGATTTAGCTTTTGACCAATTCACATTTATTGTGCTTTTTGCATCTGATATTGATTCATTTATTGCAGTAGTTTCAGGAGCTGAGCTAGCATCTGCAGTAGCTAAAGCAGCTTGAACCGCTTTTTCTATTTGGGCAGCAACTTTTACTTTTTCAGCTATTTTATCTGCTTTAATTTGTGCTTTTTCAGCAGCTTCTTTAGCCTCAACGCGAGCTAAACCATCTAAGTAGGCTTGTGGTACTTCTCTAACAAATTTTACATCAGGTGCTTCAATAGCTTCGAGCTCTTCATCGGTTAGTTTATTTCTAACGGTATGGTGAGCAATGCCTTTATGGCAATCAATACAGGTTTGTCCTGCTTCAAAAGCATTTAAATGCTGTTTACGAGCACGAGGTTTTTGAAATTCTGGGTTCATCGACTCAAAGTTATGACAGTTACGACATTCTCTTGAATCAGTTGTTTTCATGTCATTCCAGACACTTTTCGCTAGCTCCAGGCGATGCTCTTCAAATTTTTCTTTAGTGCCAATTTTTCCGGTTAACCAAAAGAACACTTCACGAGAGGCTTTGATTTTTCGAACTACTTTATGGATCCAAGGTCTTGGTACATGACAATCTGGACACCCAGCTCTAACACCTGTTCGGTTAGTGAAATGAATAGTGGGTTTGTATTCTTGATAAACGTTGTCTTCCATTTCGTGACAACCTATACAAAACTCTGTGGTATTGGTTGCTTCCATTGCGGTGTTAAAGCCACCCCAAAAGATTATACCAACAACGAAAAATAACACGGCACCCGCAACCGTAGTGCCGAGGATAAGTCTGCGAGACCAAAAGCTAGGTTTGTTTAATGTATTAGCCATAATTAACTCGTAAAGAGTATAAACTCGTATTGAGCATAAACTCGTAAAGAAAAACGAAAAAGTGCGAGCACACCTTAAAAACTGTTAGGTTATGCTCGCATAGTAAGTAAAGTTTACTGACTAAGTTTTGTGATTAACGCGGTTATAAACGTTAAACTTACCTGTTGGCGTAGTTAAGCCTTTAATGCGGTATTTCTCTTTAAGCGTTTTTGCATCATAAACTACGATTTCACCAGTAGGCTTGCTAGCTTCTTTACGGTTCCAAACTGAAACCCATACTTCACTACCACCTTTGTTGAACTCCATGTGTAGAGCTGCTTTACCCGGCTCGGTAGTTACACGAATGGTTTTCACGATTTCATGAGTATCTTTATCGAAAACTTGCACAGACTGTTGAATTTCAGGCTCTGGATGTTTCAACTGATCAGCCCAAACGTATTGTGAAGTTTCGTGAGTACGGATGAATGCACCAGCACCGTCAGTCTCAACTTCGTAACACATTTTCCAAGCGCTATCAGGGTGGTTGATTGGGTCATTCCCCCAAACAGATACTAAACCAGTACCTAAGTGAGTTGTGCCGCCAACAGGACCACATTTTTTATCAATCCAGTTAGCTCCTGGGCCAGGATGTGGTAAAGAGTCAACGTCAATCATTGCTTCTAACTTACGGGTTTTACTATCAACGATGACCATTTTGTTTGATGCGTTAGCAGCAATTTGGAAGTAACGACCTGTTGGATCGAAGAAACCGTCATGTAAGAACTCAGCTGAATCAATTTGAGTGATGTTTAAGTTGTCTAAATCACTGTAATCAACTTGCCACATTTGACCTAACTCTTTCACTGCAACCATGAACGTTGGTTCGTTAGGTGTAGTATAAATAGCAGCTACACGTGCTTCGTTGATGAATTCACCTTTAGTATTGTAACCACGGGTTGAAACAACTTTAAGTGGGTTCAAAGTTACAGCGTCCATGATAACGAAATGCGAAGGCCAGTAACCACCAGCAATAACGTATTTACCGTCACCTGATACTGCGATATCACGTGCGTCATACGCCATTTTAGTTTCAGCAACTAACATTTTGTCAGGCGTTTGCCATAAATCGATTTTAGTCACTTTACCGTCACGACCTATGGTATACCAGAAACGACCTACATCTTTTACATGTTGTGTTTTATGATGTTCAGTACCTTTAATTACATGAACTGCGTAACCAGTATTGATATGCGTGATAACTTTTTTAGTGTCGCCATCAACAATGGCAACAGTACCTGCATCACGTTCTATAACAATGAAAAAATTGTTCCAGTTCATGTTGTGTTGTGGTTTAGCTGGGTAGTCTTTAACTGCAACAAATTGCTTAGTATGAGTACGCATTTGCTCTAAAGACATTTCCGGTGGTACTGGTGGTGTCATTTGAATAAAGGTTGCCATATTGGCAATTTCTTTTTTGCTGAATAAATCATCAAAATTGTTCATGCCGCCTTCAGTGCCTAAAGCAATAATTTTCTCTAGGCGTTTTTGACCTTTTTTAATGGTATTTTTAGGCTCTAAGCTTTTACCCGTAGCGCCTTTACGTAAAGTACCATGACAACCAGCACAGCGCTGAAAGTATTGTAATTTAGCTTTATCAAAGTCAGCTGCTGATAACGTTGGTTCAGTTGCTGATACAGACATGCTAAGCCCACTAGCTGCCATACCAATCGCTAAGCCAAGCGCTGAAAGACCATGTTTAATTGTTTTCATCGGTTTATCTCCAGATGTTATTTTATGTGCTCTATGTTTAGATAATTTACTTATTGATAACTCATCTAATTTCTTGTTTCAGCAGCTGAAAAATTTGCTACTGATAAACTTAGTTTGGTGAGCGATAACCATTCAATATGAAAGATTCATTTGTAAAAATGTGTGTATCACTTAATAACTGCACTATCATGGAATTTGTTTAAAAAGAACCTGATACAGATCAAGTTTTAAAAGTTTTTGAAAACAATGAAATTACAATTTGATCAAGGTCAAGAAATAACCATGTTTTAGGTGTCTTTAAACTAAAGCGTAATAAAATGAATATTAGCTGAGTGATAACTGTTTTTATTTATCCATTATTTTTCAAAGGTATTAATTCATGACAAAAAAATCTAAATCGTTAATTTATGCTGCCATTATTGGGCTTATTATTGTTACTATTTTTTTAGGTTTTTTATCAAGCCTGACTAATCCTATTTCATGGATACTATTACTGGTTTTATTCTTGATCCCACTGCTTTATAAAAACGTTGCACCAAGCTCGCAAGTTACTTGGAAAGAAGCTTATAGCGTTGGAATTGAACATATCGATCAAGATCATAAAAAATTGATTAACTTATTGAATCAATTTACTACGGCGTACGATTATGCAATGAGCGAAGATTATGAGCGCCAAGCGCTGGATGATTTGATCAGCTATACCAAATATCACTTTGAACGTGAGGAAAAATTAATGAGTGATAATAATTACCCAGATTTTGAAGCTCACCAAGCACAACATAAAATGATGTTTGATCAGGTAGGGGTTTTTGTGAAGCTTTATGACGAAAAAGGGCACGATGCTTTAGATGAAGTAAGTGGCTTTTTAACTAAGTGGCTTATTAATCATATTAATGGCACAGATAAAGCTTACAGTCAGTTTTTAAATGATTGTGGTGTACATTAAGTTTTTAGTACTTCTATGAAACACTTAACTTTTTACTTTTAAATGAAAGCAATTCGTAAATTTTGTGTAATTAGCTAAGCTAAGATAAGTTGTATTATTATAACGGACATTAGTTTGGTTGAACCTTCATTTCACTCTACAAACATATCAACAGATAATAAACGCTCAGAGAAACTACAGCATGCGTTATATAAAATAGCGTCAATACATAATTCTCAAGTTGATTTATCTGATTTTTATCAGCAAATTCATCATATAATTGCTGATCTCATTCACGCAAATAATTTTTTTATTGCTTTATATAATGAAGATGAACAAAGTATCTCTTTTCCTTATTTAGTTGATGAACAAGATGATAGCTTCAAAAACAAAACGGTAGCCTTAGGTACAGGCCTAACTTCACATATTATTAATACTCGAAAAGCCCATTTGCTCGATAAAGAATCATTTGAGATTTTAATGTCTACTGAAAAGGTTAAGAATATCTTAGGCTCTTGTGATTTTAGCTCATGGATGGGCGCTCCCATGATATCTACCAATGTTTTACATGGTGTTATTGTTATTCAAAGTTACGATGAAAGGATTATTTTTAATGAAGAGGATTTAAAATTATTAAGTTTTGTTGCTAATCATGTCGCTAATGCGATTGAAATTACTTTGAATATGATTCAGCGACAAGAGTCTCAGGTAAAATTAGCAAATCAACATCGCTTGTTATTACAAAAAAATGAAGATTTAAACCAATTAGTTGATAAGTTACAGTCGGCACAAAAAGAACTCATTCAAAAAGAAAAAATGGCCTCTTTAGGAGGCTTAGTTGCTGGTATAGCCCATGAAATAAATACACCGTTAGGTATTTGTGTTACCGGGGTAAGCCATTTAGCGGAAGAATATAAGTTGGTTACAAAAGCTATTGCTGAGGAGAGTTTGACTCAAGATCAATTAATGAACTTTTTTGATGATATGGGCGAAATATTAACGATTTTAACAACCAATACTCAACGAGGGGCTGAATTGGTTAATAGCTTTAAGCAAGTCGCCGTTGATCAATCTTCAAATGAACTGCGTAATATTAATGTAAAACAGTATATTGATGAAATTATATTATCGTTAAAGCCAACATTAAAGCGCTTGAAAGTAGATATTAAAATTATTTGTCAATCGAATTTTACTATTGAAGTTAATGCTGGCGCAGTTTCTCAGATATTAAGTAACTTGATTTTTAACTCTGTGAGACATGGGTTTGTTGAAACAGGACAGGGAAAAATACTAATTGAGTGCTATCAAAAAAAACAAAGTGTAGTGATGAAATATGCTGATGATGGTTTGGGCATGGACGAAGATGCTTTAAAGCAATTATTTGACCCTTTTTATACAACTAAAAGAGGTGAAGGAGGAAGTGGTTTAGGCTCTCATTTAGTTTACAACCTAGTGACTAGTTCTTTAAAGGGAAAATTAACAGTACAAAGTAAACCAGATAAAGGGCTTGCATACTTAATTAAGTTTCCACTGTCACAATAAAAATAAACCCTAATTCTATCCCTGATACTGTTGGTTAATGGCTAAAGCTAAATCAATATTATCAATCAATACTTTGACTATATTAGGATCAAAATGACCACCTGATGAATCTTTTATCATCTCAATAACTTGTTCGATCGGCCAAGCTTCTTTATAACAACGCTTGTGTGTTAGCGCATCAAATACATCAGCTACGGCAACGATACGTGCAAGAATATGAATTTGTTCTCCTTTTAAACCGTTTGGATAACCACTACCATCAAATTTTTCGTGATGTTGTTGGGAGATTATAGCGGCAGTTTGCAAAATAGGACGAGATGAGCCATGCAGAATATCATACCCTATTTCAGCATGTTGCTTCATAATATCCATTTCATCGCTATCTAATTTCCCGGGTTTTAATAAAATTTCATCTGGCGTGGCAACTTTACCAATATCATGCATTGGTGCTGCTTGTTTAAGTAATTCACATTCATGCTCTGGTAAACCTAGTTTCTTTGCAAGCAGATAACTTACTTCAGACATTCTTCTAATATGGTTACCCGCTTCATTAGAGCGAGATTCCACAACATCGCCAAGACGATAGATAAGATCTTCTTGTGTTTCTTTTATCTCTCTATTAAGTAATAAGTTATCGAAGGCTAAACTGACATTACCTGAAAAGACTTCAAGTAATTTTCTATCAATATCATTGAGTTGGGTTATCCCTTTTAAAAAAAGCAAACTGATTGTATCTGTTTGGCTCGGAAAATAACCAACGAGAATGTCATCTTCTATTATGCTTGATTTTTGCTCTATTGCTTTGTTTAAATATTGATATATTTCGCTATCAATTGAGTCATCACCACTATCGTCACTAATTTGAGCTATAACTCGGTAGTCATGTTCAGAATATATTGCTCCAATGCCTGTTACTTGCAATAAGGCACTAGATTGATCATTACGTATCAAAGAAACCACTTGCTGTAATAAACCGCTAAAAAACTGCTGTAGGGTACGCTTTTCGAATACATTGCTGGTTGACTGAATAACGCGCTCTAAACCAGAGCGATATAACTCTTGATACTTACGAGCTTCTTCTATTTGAATAATGTCTCGGTAAGCCCTTAAGGCAGCAAATACAGTGGTAAACAGTTTTTTTCTATTAAGTTCAGTTTTTTCTTTATAATCATTAATATCATAATCAACAATCACTTGCTCTTCTGGGGCTTGTCCTGGTTGTCCTGTGCGTAAAACTATGCGGGTGAAATGATTTTTTAATTCATCTCGCATCCATTTAGCTAACTGTAAGCCAGCATCATCGGTTTCCATCACCACATCTAAAAAGACTAAAGCGATATTTTGCTCTTTTTCGAGGATTTTTTTTCCTTCGTCAGCAGAATATGCATGGAAAAAAATTAAACCTCTATCATCTAATCTAAAGCGTTTTAATGCTAATTTAGTAATGGTGTGAATGTCTTCTTCATCATCAACAATAACGACTTTCCATGGAGGGAGGTTTATTTGTTCACTTTGTTTAAGAAAAGATAATGGCATAATGAAAAATTATTATGGATTCTGTCTTAGGTATAGACAAAAAGCAGGGATAAATAAAGTGCTCACCATGGTTGAAGCAAGAAGAAAATAATAAAAAAGCCAATAAAAACATTGGCTTTTTCGATGGCTTTATATTTTTTTAAATGTTACTAATGGCTGGTACCACGTTCATAATGAGTTTTATTATAAACGTTATACTTTCCTGAAGGTTTCTTCATTGGCAAGCGTTTGATTTCTTTAAGTGTGTTGGCATCATAAACAATTAACGCGCCATCATTATCCCAAATACTGAGTAAGACATATTTGCCATTTTTAGTAAACTCAACATGTGCTGCTGTTTTTCCTGGTGATGGTGTTAAGGTTTTTACAATCTCCAAAGTGTCTTTTTTGATAATATGCACTTTTTCTTTATTTGGGCCAAAAAATACGTCAACCCAAGCATAAGGAGAGTTGCTATGACTGCGCATAAAAAATCCAGGTCCTTCAGTTTTTATTTCCTTGATTACTTGCCAATTATCCATATCAATAACACTAACTAAACCATCTTTAATATTAGGTGATGCAAAAACGGTTTTACCTTGATAATCCCAAGTTATGCCTGAGCCTAAATGTGGCATGCCTTCCATTTGGATTGTTGCTACTTTCTTTTTAGTATCTAAATTTATCACTTGACCATTATGACTATCACGTGAAGTACCAATTAGATTAATATATTCAGGGTCAAAGAAAAAATCATCTAAATAATCAGCTGTTCTGATACGGCGAACTGGAAATTTTTCGGTGATTTTCCAGCTTTTATGTTTATTTTCAGCACCATCTTCGCGGTAATCGTGTGCCCAACCATTTGACACATCAACACCACCTTCATCACTGTAAGGAATTTCCCATACTTCTTTGACATCTTTTAAGGCAACAATAAAACTATGGCGAGGCGGAGCATTATAAACAGCAC
>Ga0209396_1001169_pt1 | contig 29777 bp, 20 predicted proteins | sample GOMGulsemesocosm_6_FD_184638 | JGI IMG/M metagenome (GOLD analysis project Ga0209396, IMG submission 184638) | Methane-oxidizing microbial communities from mesocosms in the Gulf of Mexico - GOM8C Gulf of Mexico (SPAdes) (version 2) | ecosystem: Environmental > Aquatic > Marine > Cold seeps... | reverse complement strand
TGTCTATTTTGCAACCATGGACTTTAAATTGTTTGAACAACTCTTTGAGTAGGTATAAGGCATCATTAAATTCTTCAGTCGTCACATCAATGCCACTGCGCGGTGCGCGATGAAAGTCATTGAGAGGACGAAGCTTCTTAGCTTGACGAACAGATGAGATAAGCTTTTGAATATTCATTTTTCTGCCCCAAATTCAATATTGATGTATTGCTCTCGTTTACCAAGTACTCCGCCCTTAGTAATACTTGGACCAATAATATTTAAGGTGTTGCCGTAAACTCGACATTGCTCAAATTGAAGTTGGGTTAAGGCGGCGTCATTTTGTGATACATAACTGAGCCAATCTCCCTTTGATAACCCAAACACCTGATATAACAGCTGTTCTGACAGGTAATTCATTTCAGTTTCAAGTGCTGTCATTGCTGTGTAAATTTGGTTTTCTTGCCTGTTTAGTAAATCGAGTTGTGAACCACGCTCTAAATGAATATCAAATGCTGTTTTTTCATCTAACTCTCTTAGATTACTGGCTATCGGTTCAATATTGTAATAGACCTCTTCTTTTTCGGTATGCTGGCGAGATAGTTGTTTTATTTTATTAATCAGACCTTTAGCTAATGGCGTTGTTAATTGGTCTAGGTTTATTGAATTAATAGGAATTTTATTAAATTGAAGTTGGTTGATGCTGATTTTCGCGGTAGAAAAATGAGGTTGTTTGTAAGGTCTAAGCATTCCAGAGAAGCTAATGTTCATGGCATCGACATGCATAAAGCTTCGAATATTATGGTGATAGCGGTTGGTTAAATTAAAGTACCAATTTACATTGGATGCATGAACCGTGACTTCATGAAGACTTTGTTCAAACAATAATTTTCTAGCGTTATCGATTGTATCTTGTAACGTTTGAGTAAACTCAAAAAAGCACAGAGTTGGTAGTGTTGTTGGGAGATATCGAGCTTTTTTGACTTGGTAAAGCTCGTTAACACCTAGGCAAATTATATTGTTTTGGTTCGTCATCACTACACGATTTTTTGGGATAGGGTATAACTAAAGATAGTGGGTGTTTTTTGATATAGCAATGAAAATAGATAGTATCAAAAGTGAACTATCTTCTTTATAAACAGTAGGTTGCTCGTAACTGGTCGAGTACCAAAAAAATTGGGGCTAAATGCGTTCTTATGCAGGGACGTTAATAAAGTTACTGATTTCTTAAACCCCTATTTTAATAAGTAATTTGTTAGCAATAGTCTTATTCAATATGTTAACGTTTTTAAATATATATAGCCTCTAAGCCTCGTACTACAAAAGATAAGAACTTATGAAAAAAGAAATATCCTATAAAATAAATGAAATATTTGAAACCCTTCAAGGCGAAGGGTCTTTTACCGGTCAACCTTCACTTTTTATAAGGTTACAAGGTTGTCCCGTGGGATGCTCGTGGTGTGATACTAAACATACTTGGGAAGTCTCACCCGAACAGGAAGTTGATCGAAAGACTATTGTTTCCAAAAAATCAGAAAATGATAATTGGGGAGTTTTTACAATTGAACGATTAAAAGCGTTATTTATCTCAGAAGGTTATCAAGCTAAGCATGTAGTTATAACTGGTGGTGAACCATGTATGTATGATTTAACTCCTCTTTGCCATGAGCTAGAGAATATTGGTTACAGTTGTCAAGTTGAAACATCAGGTACTTTTGAAATTAAAGTATCAGAAAAATGCTGGGTCACAGTATCCCCTAAAGTGAACATGAAAGGAGGTTATAAAGTACTGAATTCAGCTCTTTTGCGTGCCAATGAAATAAAGCACCCAGTCGCAACGGAGCAGCATATTGATGATCTGAAATCACTATTAAAAGAGCATGAAATCTTCGATAAACAAATTTATATACAGCCAATAAGTCAAAAAGTGAGAGCTACAGAACTAGCAATTCAATCATGTATCGAAAATAACTGGAGGTTGTCAGTACAAATGCATAAATATATTGGGATAGAGTAATTTGCTTCTGATAGATAAAAACCTATTGCTTGAAGAAAAACTCTAATATAGTATTACCGTACAATTAGGATGTAAATGTTTGTTAAAAAAGATTTTTTTTAATGTTATAGGTGTGCTGGTAATACATGTTGTTACAGTTTTACAGATAATAATTGATTAAAATATCTTCATTAATAATCATATTATTACGCTATTTTGTTTGGGAATAGCAAGGAGTAAGCTATGAAGATAGGTGTAGGTTCTTTAGTTGAAAGTGATAGTGCTTTCAAAGGTGTTGGTAAAGTAGTTTCTATTTCCAAAGAGAGAAAAAGTGCAACAGTGGGGTTCTTTACTTCCCCGCTAGCTCCAACTTCGAATCACATTGAGGTTGCAGGTTCAGAGCTAAATTGTAAATCAAAGTTGTTTGAGCAAACTGTGATTTATTGTAAAGTAGGTAAGTCAAAGAATTGGCGAACAGGTTTTTATGAAGGACAAAGACCAAATGATGAGCATCTAATTAAATATGGTTATGATGATTATGATGTGGTTTCTATAGAAGATATATTTGTTCCTAACTTATTAGAAAATGCTCAGTTTTGCCCTGCTGACTTCTTAGCTGGTAGAGCGACAACTTCACCAAGGTACATTAATACCCGTGCATCCTTTTTTAAATCTTACTTAAATCAACGTGCTTCTTGCGCTTCAATATCCTCTATCCCTAGTAGCGCCGTTAATCTAGAAACACATCAACTCTCTGTTGTTCTTCAAGTGTTGAATGATGATGTGCAAAAATACCTTCTTGGAGATGAAGTTGGCTTAGGAAAAACTATTGAAGCTGGATTTCTAGTTCGTGAACATATTTTAGAATACAAAGAAAAGTCCTGTGTTCTCATTTTAACCCCTTCTTCTCTCGTTCAACAATGGGAGAGTGAAATGAGTCAAAAATTTCATTTAGAGGATGTGATGGATGGAGCGCTTGATGAAGAAGATCAAAAAATATTTATAGGAAGTTTCCAAGATATTTTAACAAGTAAATTTAATACTAAAAAGCCTACGTTGGTTGTTATAGACGAAGGTCACCAGTTGGGAACCTTTGCTTGGGAAGATGGAGATAAAGATATATTTGCCAAAATAGCATTTGCTTGTCATAACTCTATTTCAACAATAATTCTTTCAGGAACACCAATAACAGGGAATACCAAAAATTTCTTGGCTATGTTGCATTGCTTGAATCCAGACGCTTATCCATTAAATGATGATGGGATAACATCATTTAATAATAAGATTGAAGAACGAGAAAAATATTCAGGAATATATAGTGCACTAACTCCAAAAAGTGATGATTTTACTATGGAAGGGGTTGTAGAACAGATTGAGAACTTTAATTTTAATGATAATAAGTTAGATTTGTTAATTGCTAACCTTAAGCCTCATATTGATTATTTTTCTGAAGAAAAAGATGAAAGTAAACGTAATTTTGCTGTAAAAGAATTACAAGATTACTTTGGAGATAAGTATAGATTGTTTCAGCGTTTTATAAGAAACAGAAGAGGCTCCAAAGATAGCTATATTGAGCAAATATTTCCTGGGTTAGGGGATTGTAGAACTTCAACATGGAAAATAGGCAAAGAGTTTGTTTCATTAGATGAGCAATTAGATGATTACCGTAATGGTCTAATGCATGGGGAACATAACTTTGTAGGAATTACGCATGAAAACTATTTCCAATGGTTGGATGCTTTACTCATATCCCCTTCTTCAATTATAGCTAAAGCAAAGTTTGTATTAGATTCTGATAATAATACTTCAGATGAAGAAAAACTGATTTTGACAACCATGATTGAAATGGGCCATGTGGAACAATTCAATAAAGATGAATTATTACTGATAGAAATTACATCATGGTTGGAAAAAAATACAGATGGTAAAATTGTCGTTTTTTGTGAAGAAAAAAATGTAGCTGATAATGTCTATCATTTTATTGAACAACACTTACCTTCAGTTGAAAGACACATTGATGGAAAGGTCCCAACCTTCAATACTTCACCTCAATATAATATTCTTATATGTGATAAATCGGGAGAGGATGGTCTAAACCTTCAAGGAAAGTGCCGTCTAGCTGTCCATTATAGTTTACCAAGAACGATAATGAAAATTGAGCAAAGAATTGGTCGTTTAAATAGATATAGTGCAAGTAGTACAGGTGTACTCCCTGTTGAGAACTTAGTAATTACTCCTGATCGAGGGGGATTTTATAGTTCTTGGTCTAAATTGTTAAAAGTAGATATAGGTGTTTTCAATCAAAACTGTTCCAGCATTCAATTGATATTGGATGAAAAAATTGAATCTTACAGTCAAAAAATTATCAATCAGGGATATGGGCAATTAAAAGGACTCTCCGAAGAAATATTAAGTGTGATTAGTAAAGCAAGGAAAGATGTTGCAAATCAAGAAGTCTGGAATGCAGATTTGGTAGATCTTTCTGAATTAAAATCATTTTCTGAAAGATTAAGAGTTGTTGATGAAAATGCTGATGATTTAAGTGAAGAAATGCAAGAGTGGATTAACAAAAGCCTTAGGTTTGGTTCTAAGAAAACGGAAGATGGAAACTTTGTTTTTCAATATCAATTAGGACGAACTCGATTAAATGTAGATGACTTCATAAGTCATTGTATTTTAGGAATGGACTTTGATAGTGGTTTGAGAACCCCTTCTACTAAACCCATGAGCGCATCTAGAGACCAAAGTGCTAAAACTGGTTCATATCCATTTAGGTATGGACAACCATTTGTTGATACTGTTTATTCATTTTCACAACAAAGCACGCTAGGCATTTCCAATGCCATTTTAAGAGAATTAAGTAAACCTCTCACTTCTGGGTTAGTAACAAAATTAAATATGACTTTTGATGAGCCTAAAACGTTATTTAAGTTAAGTTGGATTTGTACATTAGAAAATGATCGACCTACAAGAGTAACCCAACGGATTAATGATAGAAAATTTAAGCCTGTGACTATAGATCTTTGGGTAGATGAGTTAGGTAATCTAATTCAAGATAAAGTCTTTTTACATATTTTGAATTTTCCGTATGGTAAGTCATTAAAGGCGAATAAAAATTTATATCAGGATCATAATATAAGTGTTAATGCAGAAAATGATATGTGGGATGAAGTGGATTCATTTTTAAGTAAAGATGAATGGGAAAATTTAGTATTGGGCGTAGCATCCGATTGTAAAGAGAAAGTAAGAGGAAAACTTAATCAACAATATAATTTATCTTCAAAGGAATCTTTTGGGATCAATTTGTCTACTATGAAGTCTGTTACCTTATTAGGTAAGTCGTAATGAATAATTTAATTATTTCCTCATTGTTTTCAGATACTGAGTTTAGTGAGTTAAAGCTAACTGTTGATAATATTAATAAGCATTATCCTGATAACCATTTCGCACAGAGATTAAAAAAAGTCGTTGAAGGGGAAATAACCAGTTTATTAGATTTACTGTTATCAATTAAGGATTACTTGTACTCATCTCAAGAAGAACTGGATAACAAGCATAATAACTTTCCAATACCGAGACGATTATCTGCGGAAGAAGGAATACTCTGTGCCAAAGCAATGCTAAATTATCAAGTAGGCCCAAACTTTCTAACTCTAACTAATCCAGAGGTCACTCAAAAACTATTGGATGTGTACAAACAGAAAAAAAAACGTAAGGTCATAAAGGTAGAAATGGATTTAGCCTTAATTTCAAGGTTATCAGATAAAAACTATAGTCATTATTCTAGTGCTGGTCAAAGAATGGCTGTGAGAATGTCTCTAACATCTCCTCAAGACTCTACCCTTTTTATTAACTTACCTACAGGATGTGGTAAAACATTAGTTGCACATGCATGTATGTTATTCAGCAAAAGCAAAGCGCTAACAATAGTCATTGTTCCTACCGTTGGGTTAGCTATTGAGCAAGGTAAAAGAGCAAAGAAGTTATTTGAATCAGCTGATGACTTTTCTGTTCCAAGCTATGCTTGGCATGGCCAGTTATCAGATGGTGAAAAATCCGAAATTAGAGAGAGCATTGAAAAAGGGGAGCAAAAGGTGATTTTTACCTCTCCTGAATCTGTTACAGGCAGCTTATTACCATTATTATTTAGATTAGCTAATCAAAACGCTATTGCGAATATTATAATTGATGAAGCGCATTTAATTGATACTTGGGGGAGTAATTTTCGCTCTGAGTTTCAACGTTTTGGAGCACTGGTTGCGTCTTTAAGGCAAGTAAGCACCTCGCCTTTCAAAACAATTCTTATGTCTGCAACGTTTACTCAAAGTAATATCGACTCATTAACAACTTTGTACTGTGAATCCGATAACAAGCCAATTATTGTTAATGGTAATTTTTTGCGTCCAGAAGTTAGCTCATCGTATAAAAATGAAGATGTGAATAGTCATGTTAAATCTGTTTTAGAACGAACTATTGCTTTACCCAAACCATTAATTCTTTATACAACACTTGTCCAAGATTCTGTTGATTTAACATTGAATATGCAAGCTCTTGGGCTTAATCGAATTGCCTTATTTAATGGTAAAACGAATATTCACTCAAGAGAAAAGATAATTGATCAGTGGCAAAATGATGACTTAGATATAATTATTGCTACTTCTGCCTTTGGTGTTGGCATGGATAAATCAAATGTAAAAAGTGTTATTCATGCTTGTGTCCCTGATAATATCGATCGCTATTATCAAGAGATTGGTCGAGCAGGTCGAGACGGGAAAGCAGCAACATCCGAAGTGATTTATTACAATGAACAATTAGATAAAGCCAAAAAAATTAATAGTGAAAGAATTATATCTACAGAGTTAGGCTTTAAAAAGTGGAAAGGTATGTGGGATCGGAGAGTTGAGGTGTCTTCTCATTCCATTCTAAAAGGAGATTTATATCAGTTAGATACTTCATATTACCATGAAGGACTCAGTAACCAGAGTGAGAGAAATGAAGACTGGAATTGGTTAACACTCCTTTTTATGCAGCGTGCAGGTTTAATACGAATTTTTTATGATGTACCAGAAGTTGAAGATGACAGTGAATTAAATGACTTCGAAAAGAGCACACATCGAAAAGAGTACTGGAAAGGCTATCACAGCAAAATTTTAGTTTTAATCCTTAATGAACAATGTTTATCAAGCACATATTGGGAGACCAATATTCAAAAGCACCGTAAAAAAGAAATCCGGATTCAGGATAATGGTTTTTTAACTTTATCTGAAAATATAACGTCTCTTGAGAATCCTCTTTGTAAGGAATTAGTTAAGTATTACACTTTGAATGGCTTTAGCCCCCAAAGAGCGTGTGGAGGTTGTGATGCATGCAATGGTTTTTTACCTACGGTAGGTGATGATGTTTCGGTCGGTAATTATAGCTTTTCACATGTATTACCTTCCTCTTTAAATGACTATTTCTCTTTTGATAACATCTGTAGTGTATATTATGATAAAAATCATGAGCTTGCATCTACATTAAAATGGTCTGTATTCATTAAATTAATGCTCGATAGAAAATACATTGTCGCTGTCAAAGGAAATTTCGAATTCTTAAACGAAATATCAGAGAAAAAAAGAGGTCTTAAGTCTTTTAAATCATTTTGGATTTCTCAAAGCTACCTTGATAAGACTAATATTTGGCCATCGTTACATATAAATTCACTTCTTGGTTCAGAGGTATTAATTCCATCATTTGAAGATCAAGCGACATTTTTTTTAGCTGAGTACAACCAAAAAGCAAAGTCAAATATACATCGATTGTGGTGGCAAGATAATAATAAATCAATTCCACTGTCTAACTTCATTAATATAGTTGAGAAAAACACGTGTCTGTAATTAATAATGCGAATCCAGGTAGCCATATTTCATCTTTGATCTTTGTAGATCGCCTTTTGAACCGCCACATCACTAAAACATCAGACTTCATCTCAATTGAATCGATAATTAACCAAAACTCCCCTGAAAATTTATTTAAAGATGCGGCAAAAGATGCAGAAGGTAACTTCAAAGTACAAATTAATCCTAAAAAAAAGCTACCAGAAACTATAGATTTTTGGACAAAACAAGGTCTTTGGGATAGTTCTTCTGAAGGGATTAAAGCTTTTTCTGTATTATCAAATAATTCTAATATAGCTTCTCGAATCATAAAAACCATTTTCAAGAGACAATATGATCTGCAAAAAGGAGCATCAATAGAACCATTAATTAGAGGGATTTGTTTATTTTTAGCATTAGACAAATGTACTTTTGCAGGGAATGAATTTTTTCTATCTACAGAAATTCCAGTTTTAAGTGCCAAATATATTCCGAGTAGATCAACAGATAATACACGCTTAACTATCAATGACTCCGATCAACTTGCTTTCGCAGAGTACGGTTTACTTTTAGGTTATATGGAGAGAGTAAATAAAACTAAGTTTGTAGTCGATCCAACACGACTAATAAAGGTTTTTCTGGCTGACATCTTTACAGACTTAAACGAAGAGATAATCAATATTCAGACATTTATTGATCAATTAAATAGTTATATTCCTATTTTTGATGGAGGGGACTACAGAGTGGAAATAGAAAACTTGATGCAGTCTAAAAAGAGTGATTGGACGCCAAGTCCCCCCCACACACTATCTACTAGTTTAAGTCATGCACTATATCGCTTGAATTTAGAAGGTTTTATATATTTAGACCGGCTTTCAGATTCAGTCGACGCGGTTACCCTGCCAATGCCTAATGGTGAAACCCGAACCGTCAGTCATATTCGAATTGTTGGAGATAAGTAATGAATTTACAGAGTTATTGGCCTACTAAAGAAAATATCTTCGATTGTATTAAAACTGAAGCTGAAGAGTTGTCCGATCATACATTACTGTCAGTGCATGAACCGATGCACCTGAAAAAATATAATGAAAAGGGAACTAAAGATAATGCAACAGAAAATGATTTACTTAAGCACTTTTTAAAAATAGAAAGGCCTATTCCAATAGTTGCATCTGCTGGTATGGGGAAGTCGCATCTAATTAGATGGTTACATGCAAAATTAAAAATCCAAAAAATTGTTTCTGACGAAAAGTGGCAAATAGTTAGGCTCCCCAAAAACGCAAGTTTAAGGCAAACGCTAAATTTACTGCTGGAAGGACTAGAAGGTGAAATATTTGAGCAAGCAAGAAAGAGAGTTGACCAAGTAGGTAGTGCTTTAAATGAGCAGCAAGTAGCTGATTTATTTGTGACTTTTATGTCACACCGAGTCAAAGATATTGGGGATGAAACAGCTAAATACCTTCAAAGCCTTAATGCACGACCAGATAATTATGCTGAGTTAAGACAACGGATGAGTATGTCTAATTTACTCCCTACTTTAATTACAGATATTCTTTTTAAATCTCAATTATTGAACGGAGATAGTTGCGTATTTAGTATAGCTACAAGGTGGATTAAAGGGGCATCAGACCAAGAAATAAATGAAACTGAATATGAACTGACATTAAAAGATTTTAATACAATGCTTGAGTCAATAGAAATTGACAACTTGGCATTGCCAGCAAGAAAAGTTATTAGTGACCTAAGGTTGGATACAGATGAAGACCAAAGAATAAAAGCTGTAGCGATGCTAAATGAAGCGATAGGTAAAGCGACTCAAACAGCTTTTCAGCAATTGTTTCAGTTTAATAGTGGTAATTTTCAAGATTTATTTAAAGAAATTAGAAGGCATTTAAAGAGTCTTGATAGAACATTAGTTATATTAGTGGAAGATTTAGCCGCTATCTCAGCAATAGAAGATGTATTGATAGATTGTTTATTAGAGGAGCGTCAAGATGACCTCTGTATATTGAGATCAGTCCTTGCTGTGACAACTGGGTATCAAGGGTACATACGTAGACAGGCCACCATTAGATCACGGGCTCAATTTGAGTGGCATATAGAGCAAGATAGTGATAATCAAGAGAACATTCCAAAACGAATTGTAGACTTTTGTAGCCGATATATAAACGCTGCTAGGTTTGGGAAAATTTTACTTGAATCAAAAGTAAATTTAGAGGACCAAAATGACGTACTGCCGATATGGGAATGTGACCTTTCAGAGAGTGAGTCAGAACAGTTAAATGCCTTTGGCACATCATCAGTTGGGGTACCATTGTTTCCCTATAATAATCAGGCAATTAATAGGCTTTCTGAATGGTACTGTATTGATCAAGACAACAATATTGTTTTTAACCCAAGAGATGTAATAAATAACGTTCTTTTAAATTTATTGAGAGATCATAGAGAAGATTTTCTAGAACAAAGCTTTCCACAGAATCTCTCTATTAAAAAAAGCTTTCCAACGCTAAACACTGAAATACAAAATTTAGGACTAATTTCACCTAAAAAAGCTCAAGTTTTATCGACTGTTTGGGGAGGAGGGGGAAATCTTAAATCAATTCAACAATCTTTAAATAGTAATGTCGCTCTAGCCTTTTCAATAGACGATTTTGCACATAAACTGTCTGGTGATATCGAAGCCCAAACGAATGTTGCGCCTGACGGCCCCGATGTAGAACAAGTTGACGCTCCTTCACCTACTCAAGCTAAAAATAATTCTATCCTGAAAGAAATCCAAGCTTGGTTTAACCGAGAGCAACCTCTGTCTTCTACCCCAGCTAATGATATAAGACTTCAACTTTTCGAGATAATTAAAAACTATCATCCACCGGGTTGGAGTGGCTTTGAAAACCTAGATATATACCCAAGTGGTAAGAAAACAGTTGATGTATATACAAAAATATTCAAACAAGGGCCGAGATTCTTAATAAAATTACCTTTTGCTGAAAATAACTCCCCAAATTGTATTTATGACTTTTGCTCTGAGGCTGACTTAAAAGATGACAAAAAGTCACTATTTTTTCAACGCTCAGCACTAGCAATTCTTAGGTACAGTACTTTTAACAAAAATGAAGAAACTAAGGATTGGAATTACCCCGAAGGTTATGATGATTTCATTTATTATTTGAAATTTACTGAGTTTTGGGTTCCTAAAGCGATTGAATTCATGCTTAAACAAATTAGAGTGGAATATTTGGTGAATTCGTTAGCTCAACATATATTACTAATGAAGGGGTTAGGAATAAAGTCTGAAGGTACTTTACTTAACACTTTAACCCAAAAATACGTTCATATAAAAGACAATTTAAAGCCTGCTATAAATGAAAAGTATCAAGAGTTCAGAGATGAACTTTTGTATGAGTGGGATACTACTCAAAAAGCTTGGTTAAGTTTGATTCGAATTAACAATGTAGCAATTGATATGGACATTTTTAATGCGGCACTAAAAGCCGCAAACAGAATCAATCAAGAAACTCTTCCTCGTCATTTGAAAAAACTAAAAGATGATTCGGTTAGAGAGTTAGAACCTAGCCTTAATTTAATAGATTGTAATTTAAAGGATTGTGAAAACAAAGAGGGATTTATTACTTTACTTGAAGATATAAAGCTAATTTATAAAGCTGTTTCAGGTATGGGGATTTATCCTGAAAACCTTCATTCAAGAGCTACTTTAAATAAAGATATCAATGCATTAATAAATAACCCCCAATGGGGTGAAATTAAGAATGGTATTAAATTATTATCAAACCAAGATGAAAGTAAGCAGTTAGGAATACTTTCATCGTTGGATGGAGAAGTCATTAAAAATGTATATAAAGTATTAGCAAATTGGCAAATATTTAATAGTAAAGTATTACCTAATATTGAAAAAATTAATGATACAACCAGCACTCAGCAGGTAGATAAAATAAATAAAGAGATTGATGCTTCATTAACTTCAATTGAGATAGTTCTAAATCAGTTTTGTGAGCATGTATTGGAGGACATTAAATGAGTACCTTAAAATCTCAAGTTGAAAAGCTCCAAAGCCAAATAAAGCTTTCTTCTAATGCACAAGAAAATGAAACGATTATAAAGGCTAATTCCATTATATTAAATCGTCTAAATAAATCGTTAGGTGACCTTACTCGTAATAAAACTAAATTTAATGTAATGCCTCTTATCAGTGGGCTTGATGAACAGTTATTTCCTCGTTTTGAAGATGATGATAGTGATGGGTATTTAATTAGTGCTTCATCAGGGTTAGTTTTAGGAGATGATATTAAAGGGTTGTTAGAAAGAGCTAAAGCATCCTCCTCTCTTTTTACTGAAAAATGGAAAGAATTAGAACATAACGCACAACAAGACGATTCATTAAATAATTCAATTTCTTCTTTGAAAGAACTGACAACATTTATTAATAATTTAAATGATAAGTATTGGAACCAATGGCTAATTAATTTAAAGAATGACTTTGTTGTTGAAGAAGCCGTTTTAGAACAACAAAGCAGTCTTGGGAAGAAAGATGTTTATCAACAGTATAATAAGCTTAAAGACAAATTCGATGCTGAGAAGCTTATAATAAATGTGAATTCTGATTTGGTTTCCTCTCTAAATTCTTTAAAAGAGAAATTGGTAAAATTAAGAGGGGAAATGGACACCTCTGATCTACCTGAAGGTGTATCAGAGTTTTTAAAACAACTTGATGCTCCTTGGTCTACTCCAACATTGGAGCTTTTAACTCCTAGTGTTTTTGAGTGGTTAACCAAACAAGATCTACTTTCAAAATTAAAAATTTCACGTTAGTAAGTAATAATTGACGTAGAGGGAATTATGATCGAACAAAGCCTACTTTTGTCCTGCCTTGATTTAGTTGAAGAGCAAGAAATTAAATTATTAACATGGGGGGATACGAGTTTTTATTTTAATAAGAGTGAGATTATAGATCTTATAAAATTAAGAACCTCATCTGATTGGGAAGAGATTTTTGAAGAGTTATGTGAGCAAAGCCTAATTGTAGAAGTAAAATCTTCTTATTCAGTTGATTGTTATCGCTCAAGAATGGCTGAAGCAATTTATCTGTATAGTAATTTAAGACAGTGGTTCCATGGGCAAGATTTAAGAAGCGCTAAAACATTAGTATCCGACTTTCGTTTTATTCGTCGACCACGCCAATATCCTAACAGAAACGTATCCGCTTCAATTGCCATTAGTCAATTGAAAGAAAAGCTGAAAATCACTGATGAGCACACCAAGGTCTTACTTTCATTACTAGGAGGAGGACGAACTCCTTTTAATCTTTCTGGTTTTCAAATAAGAGCAACAGAAAGGGTATTAGATAAGTACTCAAAGCACATGTCTGCATCGAAGCCGAATCAACCTTCGGGAACAATCGTATGTTCTGGAACCGGTAGTGGAAAAACCCTCTCCTTTTATTTACCTGCTTTGACACAACTATCACAAAATATTTGCAGTGATCAAAGTAATCGAGTTCAAATATTAGCAATCTATCCTCGAAAAGAACTACTTAAAGACCAGTATAATGAAACGTTTAAACAAGCAAGATTATTAGATGATTACTTGTTAACCAATAATAAACGAAAAATTAAAATAGGTACTTTTTTTGGAGACACATTAGATGGTGATTATTTAAATGATAAGCTTAAGTTTAATGCCATTGATTTTGATTTATTAAAGTGCAAATGCTCTGGAAATTTAAAGTGGTTAGAAGAAGATGTAAAATTAAAGAAAGAAATACTGACTTGTAGTCGCTGTGGGCATAAAATTAATGATCATGAGGTTGCACTAACTCGACAATCTTCAGAACCGGATATTCTTTTTACAACAACTGAGATGTTAAACCAACATCTAGCAAATAGTAAATATAATCATCTTTTCGGCGTTGATACTAACAAGCCAATCCCACTAGTTCTACTTGATGAAGTTCATACCTATGAAGGCACAACAGGTGCCCAAACGTCCTATTTACTTAAACGGTGGATGAAGCGTTCAGACAATAAACCCCACTTTGTTGGACTATCAGCAACCCTTAGTGACGCAGCTGGTTTTTTTGGCAGTTTAACAGGAACAGCAAAGCATAATGTTGAGTTAATTGAGCCTCTACCCTCAGAAATCATAGAAGAAGGTGCTGAATATCTATTGGCTTTGCGAGGGGATCCTGTATCTCAATCCGCGCTTTTATCGACAACAATTCAAGCTTCTATGCTAACTCGACGTATGTTAGATAGTAATAGTAATAAAGAGTCTGCATCAAAAGGAACTTTTGGAACCAAAACATTTGTTTTTACAGATGATTTAGATGTTAACAATCGACTCTTTGAGATGATTGCAGATGCAGAGGGGTGGAGTCACGCATTTAAAAAGCTTACTCCTGAAGCTGAGCCGCTAGCATTTCTCAGAAGCGAGAAACATCCTAACTATCAGGCGAATAAAGAACAAATTCAACTGCTTGGTCAAGATTGGTCGAATTGTGAATATATTGGACATAGTACAGACGAAGAAGATCGTGCGGAATTAGGTCGAACTTCAAGCCAAGATTCAGGGGTAAGTGAAACTGCTGAAATTATTGTCGCAACAGCCTCCTTAGAAGTTGGTTACAACGATGCAAAAGTTGGAGCTGTTATTCAACACAAAGCACCAAGGGGCGTAGCATCATATCTTCAACGTAAAGGACGTGCAGGGCGATCTCGAGGTATGAGACCTTGGATGATTACAGTCCTTTCTGATTATGGGCGTGACAGAGTAGCTTTTCATAGATATGAAAGTTTGGTAGATCCAGAAATTAAAGTGAACAAACTACCTGTCGGAAATAACCATATACAAAAGATGCAAGCAAGTTTGGCTACTTTGGAGTGGTTAGGTAGAGAGGTTGGGAAAGGAAGTATTTGGTATTACCTAAGGAATCCCAACCAATATTCAAATAATAAAAAATACCTTTATAAATTAGAGAAAGCTATCAATGCTTTGTTAGATGGTTCAAGTAAGAAGAATTCATTAACAGCCTATTTGACTTCATCTCTTGGGATTAATAGTCAGGAAGTTGAAAAGCTTTGTTGGCAACCTCCGCGCTCTTTATTAATGGACTTCTTACCTAGCTTATTACAAAAGCTACGAACAAATTGGTCTGTAAATGGGCAAGAGTGGTTAGGTGTTCAAAGCAAAGGTTCTCCTATGCCTGAGTTTATACCGGCTACATTATTTAGCGAACTAATTCTCCCGTCACTTGATATCTCGTTACTTAGAGGGAGTAGAGAGGCGAGAACTCAGGAATGGCAAAGTATGGGGTTCTTTCAGGGATTAAAAGAATATGCTCCGGGAAGAATTTCGAAACGATTTACATTAAATAACCGTTATGAAACTGATTGGCTAGTCCCTGAAGGTTTTGAGCCAGAGGTAGGAGTTGATGATGAAATAGGCTTCGAAGTTGAAGATGCTTTTGGACTAAATAGAGACTTTATTAAAGAAATAATTTATAAGCCTGGTACTCAGATGAAAATCTATCAACCAAGGCAAATACTAACGAAACGACTTGAACTAAAGAATGTTACAGAAACAAGTAATGCTTTTTTGAACTGGGAGAGCATATTTGAAATTGATGAAGACAAGCATCAACTGTCACTTCCTGCTAATTGTGACTGGAAACGTCATTTAAGTAATGTTTGTTTTTTTGAGCACAAACATATGCAACCAGTTGAGGTTACAAGGTATACAACGGGATCTAATGCTCAGATTAAATTTAAGACTAAAGAAGCATCTAATATTAAATTAAATTGGCAAGAAAAAGGTGAATCAGTTGGTATTGGGACTATTCTCTTTGTCGATGGAATGAGGTGGAACTTTACATTCTCAGATGATCAGTTACTTAGTTTAGGGACAAATGAAAACGTTGAGTCTTCTTTACGCTTTTCTTTTGTTCAAGATAGCTTTGTAAATTCTTCTATTTTTAACAATACATTTCAAGCAAATTGGGTATTTGAGTGTGTTACTACCACAGTGATATTCATTTCAACGCGAAAAAACTTATCTCTTCAAGACTCTATTACGTTTTTGAGTTCAAAAGAAGGACGAGAGTTACTAAATACTATCCCTCTAGAATTATTTCAATTGAATGTATTAAGTGAGGACGAAGATGAAGAGCAGGCGTTACAAAGTGAGTTGATTTCCCTTTTATCGAACGATTTAATTATTGGTGAAATTAGTAACTTATTAACCCCTTTATATACTGAATTGTCAGGTGATTCGTATATTTCATGGTTGAGAATATTAATGTCAAATACCCTCTCTGGAGGCATTAATCAATTGGTAAGTACGGTATTACCAGATGTTGGTGATAATGATTTAAATGTAGATCCGGTATGGATGGGTGATGACTTAACTATTTGGTTAACTGAGAATGAATCAGGTGGGGTAGGTATAATTAATAGGTTTGAGAGCGTATACAGTAGTGATCCTCTTAATATTCTAAATCATTTTTCTAGGTGTTTTCAGGCAGGTGATTATGAGCAGGTTGATTTTGATATTCATCAATTATTATCAAAATTAGAGTGTGACGAAAATTTAGAATCATCTTTTAAGTCTCATAGAGACTCACAAAAATTTAGTGTACGAGTTAAAGCAAATGTGGCTATTAATGAAAACTTAAGAAAGATGGGAGTCATTTTATCTCATAGTTTCAATAGCATTCTTCATACTCGAGTATTAAAAGCCGGCAGTTCTAAAGAAACAGATAGAGATTTAAAGAGCTGGATGGACAGATGGCGAGAAATTGAAAAAGAGTTAAAAGTAGAGATACCTTTAAACATAGCATCTTTTCTAATAGCTAAAGAAATTACATCGGATACGAATGTAACTATAAACAAGCTTAAAGATAAGGTCATTGGGCAGTTATGGCCTAGAGGCAATGTTATACGTCAGTCCAGTACACAGTTTTATAATCGCTTCATAAGTGGAAATAATAGAACAGAAAGGCTAATTGTCGAACAAATGATATCTGGCAATAGTGAAACAATGAATTATGGAAATAACTGGGAGGGAGAGTTACAACAAGGAATTAGTCGTAAAGGGATAGTTAAGCTTGTAATTTCACCTGAACACTTATCTAAATTAAATCAAATTATATTAAAGATAAATACAATTCAGATAGATCAACTAGGTATGTTTTTCCACATTAGGGTTAATAGAATTGATAGACAATTAGGTGAAATAATATTATTTGTCGAGCTGGCGGAGGCAATTCAATGATTAATTCCAATTCTCGTAAAATATTAACAAACACGCCATTAGGTAAGCGACATTTAAAAGAGGTCTTAGGAAGTACTTTTGCAGGGCTAATACTATCACCGCAAGAAATATGGTTAGTAACAGCCTGGTTTACTGATTTTGAGATACTCGATAATCGCTCTGGAAATTGGAGTTACCTTAATGCGAGTTGGGGTAATAGAATGGTTACCTTTATAGAGTTATTAGAAACAGCTGTGCTGAATGGTTGCAAACTTAATCTTGTAGTTAATGAGACCAAAACAAATGATTCTGCACTTAGCCTATTGAAAAACAAGCTTGTCAATGAAGACGGCTTTAGGTTCGAAATATCAGATAAAGTGCATATTAAAGGGTTAGTTACAGAGTCGTGTTTTTTTGACGGTTCAATGAACTTTACTTTCTCAGGGGCAAATAGAAATGATGAGCTAGTCACTATTTCAGGTGATACTCATCAGATTTCAACCACTAGGATTGATTTCAGTAATCTTTATTTTAAAAACTATCAACAAAAAACAAAAGCGATAGAAAATCCAGTTGTTGAAATTGAAGAAGATGAGGATGATGAACATGACTTTTTCTAACTACCCATCTTGGTTTGTAGACTTTTTTACAGCCGAGAATGCAATTGAATTAGAGAAACCGGTGGCAGAAATCTCTGACTCTATCAATTTATTATTATTGAAGTCCATACGCAATCTGGAATCTAAAACTCCATTCTTTTTACCGGCTTATGTAAAGGGTCAATTGTACTTCTATGGTATGTGTCCAGACACAAAATCATTAAATGAGTTGAAAAACTGCTTATATTACGGATTAGGATCTTCACATACATCATCTTATGAAATAATAAAGTCACCCTATTTTAAGTTTGAACAGTCGTTATTGCAGAATCAATCGCACGGCGTAATTAGGTTCTCTCAAGTTATTACTGACAGCTTTAAGGACGATACTAGCTATATAGTTCAAACGTTAAATGAGGTTTCTGCACGGTTTGAAGCAAAACCTAACTTTGCCAGTATAAGGTTGCGACCAATAGGACGCATTCTACGTGATTTCTTTTTAGCAAGTCGTGAAGGCGATGGAGAAAGTGCGCTAACTTTTTATAATGAAGCTAAAGGCTCTGGTAAGCTAAGTCATAGAAACTTAGTGGGTCTTGAACTTCAATCCTTGGCTATTAACGCTTCATGGCATGAAATACTTGAACATAAGAATTTACCTGATTATTTAGCGGGTATAATCCCCACGAGAATATACCATTTATTAATTCGTGCATTGATGCATGTAAATAATTTAGATTTAGCTGATTTGTCTAATGTAGATTGGGTTGGTTTAAAGCCTAATTTAGCTGATTATGAATCGTTTTTACTTTCAAAACCTAGACTGAAGGAAGAAGATAAATATAAAGAGGACTGGGAAGCTTGGTCTGCTTTAGCTGTTAGTATAGGGATCGATAAAAGCGATATCGTTTCATTTTCACCTAGTTTTATCACAGAGGAGTGGGTGAGTGAGTTATTTGAAAAAATTGAATCCTTCATTGAAACTCGTAATGCTTTATCAATTGAGTCTTCAAGGCTTCAAGCTTTATTTGATTCCCCTATGAGTCTTGATGTGGTTACTCAAGTTCTGGATTACTCAAAAGCATGTATGCCCTCTGAGGTTAGTGAAATATTCAGTTGGCTAGAAGAGCTTCCTTTTGAAATTCGTCAAAAAACAAAAGCCTCAGCTCCCTTTAGGAAATTATGGAGTTCATTAGAAGATTATATATATGGTAGTAATAATGAACCGGTAATTATTGAAGAAAGTGAGGTTGTTGAACCAACAGCAGAAAACCCCAAGAGTTCAGTTATTAACTCTTGGAATGACTGGTTTAAACACTATGCAAATGGAGAGCTTATTAATTTTGATTTAATAAGTGAATGGCAACCTTGCGAGTTCGATATTAAATCTATTACCGAGGCGATATCAACTTCAGCAGATGCCGAAAGTATTCGAAATATAGCTCCTCATTTACTTAGTTGGTTAGACGATAACAAAGTAGAAACCACTAGCGCTTTTTGGTTAGGGCTGATTGAGTTAATTGCAATGGATGATGAAACGTCATACATAACGCTTGGCCTGATGAGAGACTTAATTCAAGGCTTACTCAATACTCCTCATTCCATAGAACAGTACTCGTCTGCAATAGAGGCTTTTGAGGTTGTAGTTAAAGTAGAAATAAGTCGTAAATCACTACCTATCATTATTGAATTTAGCGAAATGTTATTTGATTATGCAATAAAGTCACCGGAAGTAGTGAGATATCCACTGTGGAATGGCATCTGCCAATATTCAATAACACATTGGTCTGATATTGATTTCGAACTACAAACAGTTCTTACATGGCTAGATAAACACATAGCACCAGAAGATAAGTCTTTTGATCATTTAATGAGTAAGGATGATTCCTCTAATGAAGATGCAACAATTTCATTAAAAGACAAGTTAATAGGTATATCAACACTTACCGAGAAAGCAGGACAACGTGCGGCTGAAATGCTACAGGGCTTGTTTCCTGGGGTTGTTGTTAAGCTTAACCATGATAAAGTTGCCACAGACAAATTGAAAAACCTGGCTTCAAGTGCAGATTACTTTATTTTCTGTAATAAAAGTGCTGCGCATCAATCATATTATGCCGTTAAGGCAATTAATAAAGATATTATCTATTGTGATGGCAAAGGTAGTTCATCAATTATTAGAGCATTAACAGACTTCCTTAATTAATTTATTTGTAAGACGGAAACGAGAAGTAATGTTGTGATAGAGAACATATATAAATACTCTCCTTTGAGGGAAGATTTTTTTGATAATTTCTTAGTGAGAGGCAGTCAAAAATTTTCACTGAATGATCCTTTTGAGCTTACCCCAGCTGACTCAATTAAAAACAGTGATGAAGGTAAATGCATTAATTCTTATTTTGACTATTCAGTTTTCTCTGTTTCAGAAACTCATAATAATTTATTAATGTGGTCTCATTATGCGGACGAGCATAAAGGTATAGTTATTGAGTTTGACCCAAGCAAACCAATTTTTGAAAGGTATTTCCATAAAGGTGTTAAGGCCTATAATTTTATTGACGGAATAAAGGATGAAGGAGCGAAAAAATATGACGAAGGTATATATCTCTCTGGTTTTACAGAGAGCATATTTATTGATATTGGAGAGTCGAAAAAAAGACGAGATATAAACGCAGGTTTTCTCCATAGAGTTAGATACAATCGAAATAGGCCGATTATTGATCAATACAAAAACATTCTTGAACACTTCTTGATCAAAAGTGATGAATGGATCTATGAAAAGGAGCACAGGGTAATTCTTCCTCTATTTGATGCAAATAGTATAGTTGTACATGAAAGCCACTTAGATAAAATTTATGATGCAATTAGAGAGGAAATAAAGGTTCAGAGAATTGGGAATGATATGTGTATACTGCATATGGACGATATCTTAATGAAAGATATGTGCCATTTTATCCCGGAAGCTATGCATTACACAGAAAAAAAATCTAAAAATGAATTCAAAAGTTTGTGTGATTTTTTTAAAGGATGGAACTATTCGAATTTTCTAAAGGATATATCTAAAGACCCGAGAACAGTCTTTTTATATAGGGTATCACCAAAAGCGATAAAATCAGTTTATATTGGTTGCCGGGCAGAAAAACAAGATGTAGAAAATGTTATTAAAAAAATAGAAGGTAATGCCAGTCTACAGCATGTTGATATTTATAAGGCTAGTGCTAGTTCAGAACAATTTGAGCTTTCTTTCGAACCTATTTTTAGACTGTCTTGATTTTCCATTTAGTATAAACATCCATTCAGCTATTTTCTGTTGATTCTCTGCCTATTTTTTAACTCAAATAAGAATATTTTGAATAGGCAGATTTATAAAGTTTTAGAGGAAACCGAATATTAAATAGCTAAAAATCAAAATAACTCTCTTTTTCTAACGATTTCCTTCTATTAATCAATTTTTCGTTCGATCTAATCATTTTTGCTCTAATTAATACATCAAAAGCTGTTTGTAGGGCTTCTTTGGCTACAGTAAGAGGCCTATTTGTCCCTAGCAATAACGATTTTAAAGATAACAAATGTACACCTTCACCTATTTTTTTACCCTGTTCTAATACTAATTTTGATAAATCTGTATCAGAAACTTCAATATAAATAAGGTCAGATGCAAAATTGAATATTCTGTTATACATTTCAGGATAATTATCGGCCTCGGTAAATACAAAGTTATCAACCTCCAACTCTATACTTTCACTTCCTTTACTTCTGTAAATATTAATTTTAATCTGTTTCATGAGTTTATTTAAAAAAAGATTCACTGTTACATCAGGCAATTCATAGCTATCCGGTATCGTACCACCTTGTAAATTGTACAATTCGCGTACCGCTGGAACATAACCATATTCATGGAAATCATAGAAATCCAATTCTTCTAGGAAAAATAACGTATTTTCAAAGATTGCATGAAATGAATGATCTGCAAAACATCGTTGATAGAAAGATACCTTTTTATTATGTTCCATAGATAACACAAATGAGGCGGCGAAAAACTCTTGAATTGACTTATGAACGTATTTAAATTCATTATAGCCATCCTCTATAATTAAGTTGGTTATTGATGAAAGCTCATAAGATATTTTGTCAGCATTACCTCCTTCTTCATTCACATAAACTAAAGAGTCTTCTACGAACTTAACAAACTTTTCTTTACTAAAATTATTAAAACCAGAGCGAAGAGAGATAAAACATAAACAATCAAAGAGTTCTCGGTATATCTTCCTATTGTCATTCCAATGCCTTACTCTTTCAACTTTCCCTTTTATATTGTCATGGCGATGAAAAACGGTGTCAAAAATCTTTGAATAGAATTGAGATAAAGTAGAGGGAATATCTTCTCCCAAGTTGTAACTTATGCAGAATAAAACAACTAAAATAGGTGACTTTAATATGGAGTCACTTTTAGTGTGTAAGCGACTCTTTCTCAATGCCAAGCATAGTTCCGAAGATTTTTCATCGTCAGAAACCACTTTACTTATAATTTTAAATATTTGAGTTTCTGTTAGTTCGCAGACTTTATAGGTTTTCAATTCGGATAAACTGTCTATTTCAGTGTCTGGCCTGGAAGTACACACAACGTGGCAGTTATTTCCATTGATTAGGTTTCTTATTTCATCTAATAATTTTACCCTATGTTCAGGGTTAACTTCATCGAAAGCATCCAAGTAAACTTTTACATTGCTATCTTTCAATATTTTTCGAAGGGTTTCAACACCAAGCTTTATACCTTGGTTTGCTAAAGAAGTAGAAATCTCTGTAATTAATAATCCTCCAGAGTAATTCTTTAGTTCATAAAATATTGGCAGTCTAGTAAATGATTTAGCATGATTTGATAGTAACTTACGTAATAATGTTGACTTACCTTGGCCAGCTAAACCTTTAATTAGAATAGCCTTATCATTGTCTAAGGAAGTAAATTTACCCACTTCTAATCTTGTTTTTCGCCCAGATTCATTCAGATCAATAGGTACATAAATATCATCTACATTGAATGTTTTATCAGGAGAAATAAGGGTTTTAACAGTAACGATTCTTTGGCAATACTCTATATAATTATTTTGAAAGCTATGAAAATCTCGTAAGTCATACTTTTCTGAGAGCATCTTAAATAAACTTTTTACTGATTTTTTTGCTGCAAAGCTTACTGCTGTTTTTAAAGCTGGAGCAATTATTGTTTCAATGGCCATGATAAATCCTTTTAAATTTCCGAATGGTTTCTAATATGAATCCCCTTTTAAATTCATGGAGATAAATACTATAAAATCAGTGTATTACAAAGGAAGGTGATTGGCAAAAGGAAGATGTCATACTTAAATATGAAAGACTATTTTTGAGTAGAAGATATAAAGGAGAAAGTGAGCAATTAATTCTGTTTTAAGAGTGGGATTGATAACTCTAGTTTTATATCGAGTTTAAATAGATAAGGACATAGTTATTACTATTTAAACTCGAGTATGAGTCTAGTTAATTTTTTAAATGACGTACTCGATAGGGTCATTTACATCGTTGGCTTCAAATGCTTCTAGCCTTTCAACACAAGACCCACATGTACTACAGGCTTTTTCTTGGCCCTTATAACATGTCCATGTTTTTGAATAATCTAGGTCCATTTTTATCCCATCCTTGAGAATACCTATCTTATCTGTATCTAAATAAGGAGCATGAACATAGACAGGTTCAAAGTTAGCTACTTTTGAAGCTTGGTCCATTACTTTGACAAACTCTGGTCGACAGTCAGGATAAATTAAATGATCACCAGAATGAGCGCCATACCAAACACCTTCAGCCTCGATGTCTACAGCGTAACCAATGGCCAAGGATATGAGAATCATGTTTCGGTTTGGGACGACAGTCGATTTCATGTTTTCAGCTTCATAATGGCCATCAGGGACATTAATATCGTCTGAAACTAATGACGAACTGGTAAATAATGTTGAGATAGATTTTATATCTAAAATTTTGTGTGGAACATTAAGTTCATTACACACATTTTGTGCGTAAATGAGTTCTTTATTATGCTTTTGACCATAATCGAAAGACAGAGCATATACATCAAAACCTTCTTTTACTGCTTTGTTTAAAGCCGTAAAAGAGTCCATGCCTCCAGAATATATAACAACAAGCTTTTTCATTTCTTAAATTCCCTTCCTAATTAGCTAAAGTAAACATCGTAATCTGTCTTAAACCCTTTAGCCACTTCATAAATTTTTAATAAGTTTCCAGCAAATAACTGCTTCTCTGATGTCGTATTCTGAAAATCATGCCACCTTCGAGAAAACTTTATATCATCACCACCTTCTTCATCACTTCTTATAAGCCCCAAATTCCATGATGTTTTACTGAAATGGCATTTATTAGATATAAGTTTTAACTCTTGAGTAAAAAATTCAATAGTGGGGATGTTTACTGTGTTCAAAGGTTTGTCTTCGAGAAATACTCTTATCATATGGCGACATAGAAATGAGAAACCAAATATGCTTGTGCCATGAATGATATAAGTATCTTTCATGCTTTTAGAGGTATTTTTCCATTCAGTTTCGAACACTATTGTAACCGCTATCCAAAAGTTATTAATTATTTGAGCAAACAACTGTTTTGACTCTTTCGTTAAGTCTTGATGGACTTTTACGTTAATAGACTTCAAGATCATTCTTTCGACGTTAGAAACAAACTCAGTAATTGATGATTCAGCAATTTTTCCTAAAGGGTTGCCATTTGATTTGATAAGTCCCTTTAAAGGAGGCGTTCCATTTTTATTATCCCCAAACCCAAGTTCTTCTGAAATAGATAGAGGAAAGGCCTTTATAGCTAATGCTGGAGGCTTATAAATGTCATCATTGAGTGCTAAAGCATTTAACTGAACTGATGTTAATGGCTTACCTAAATTCAGAATTAAAAATTGCTGAATATAGTCATTTTCATCCTCAGATATGAAAATAGAAACCGGGAGAGGGTAACTATCATGAAAGCTATTCTTTACTCCTCCGGAGCGTTGTTGGCCATCTACAATCGAACCAGGTAACTCTTGTGATGGAGATTCAGGGAAGTATGGAACTTCCAAATGCCCGAACTCAGTTTGTCCATCCAACGGAGTAAAAGTTACAGACTTATTAAACCCAATAACGAGATTTGCCAAAATAGTAGATTTAGGAGATTCAACGTAATCTTTTATAGATTCAATATGTTTTGGTAGTTCGCTTCTTTGATATCCATGGATATATTTACCTTCCCTTGTTATATGGACGATTTTAGCGATATCTCTTACTTTTTTTCCTTCTACCCAACCAGAAAATACAGTGACGTTATTAACAACTTTTTTAATTACTTGGATTTTTAAAATGACTGGTTTCATTATTTATTAGCCTTAATCATCGTACTTTTCATGTCATCAATAACTTTATCTTTATGTTTTGTCACCATAGCTAAGTTATGTATACCTCTGCGACGGTTTGTTTGGTTAGAACGAAAAATGATGTTCATTATTCCACTTTCACAAACTCCGCATGTACAAGTTTTCCAGGGCCTTTCTAACAAAAACTTTTTAACTCTTAACTTGTCTTTGTTCAGGGTAGCTTGTTTAACTGGGGTTATTTCTGCTAAATAATCGGCAGTAGTTACTTTTTCATAAGCCATTAGAGCCTTAAATGTAGCGTCAAAGTGTTCGCCGCTTGCGTCATATTGTATTAATTTTTTAATACAATCAGTTTCAAGCCTTTTTACACATTCATTTGTAGAGAGTGCATTGTTGGAAAGGTCTATATCAATTTCATTATTGTTTAGCATTTTAACTACTAGGCTTCGAATTTCATGGCGATGTTTATCAATTAATTTCTGAACATTATCATGATCACATTGACGGATTCTTATTGATAAGGATTGAATAAGCTCATGGGCATCATCATTAAATTCAAAGTATTTGCCAGCTTTAATGCCTTGCATTAGTGGGGACGTACTATCTGCACTAGTTACACCATATTTTGCGTATGCAGGTATATTCTCAAATCTACAGATTCCTAGTAAGTGAAACTGCGTCTCTTTCTTTTTAATAGAAGAGAGGGTTTCTAATAAATCTAATAAGTCAGGCGTTTTTGATTTGATCATACCGCCGATTGTAATATGAGTGTATCCGATCTCTTCTAGCTTTTTCACCGAACTAATAAAAGACTCTTTGCTAAAACCATGAGCTACACCATAAGGAATGAATGACTTACCTTTAGAAGTATTAAGAATCTTAGAACGTTCTAAAAATAGATCGGCATTATCTAGAGTTATTTTTATTCTGCGTTCAGCTTCTCTTATGTCAGCATAATCCATAGCTTTTAATGCTTCATCATCTTTGGCATATGGGAATACGATGTGATCGAGTGATATCCCACAGTCGAATCCTCCCCGGTCATAGAATTCAATTAACTCATCAATTGTGAATGGTGGCTCAGGTTCATTTACATAATCAAATGCGCCACAATCCCCCATCAGTAATACACTTGAATATTTATCTTGGTTTAATCTTAGAAACTTCTTAGCACCGTAATAATAGAAATCTTCAGTGAGTTCTTGGGTGTAGTACTTTCCTTTTTTCTGCATCGTTCCAACACCAGCCAATGAAACGAGCATACCGTTATAGGGTAGTTCTTTTAAGATTTCATGTGGATAGGCATCATCATCATATTTACGATGATTCTTGGTTTTTTCGTTGGTAATGCCATTAAAATTAGGATCGACAAAGTCTAAGTTGTCTGGAAAGTAATAATTAAAAGTTGTCACATTAAACCTATGTATTCTTTATTGTTAGATATCGTCGATTATTTGTTAGAGTATTACTGTTTTAAATAACCACATTAAAGTAAATCTTTGAGCAGTTTACTAAATCGTTTTTGCTCGCATGCTAAGTTTTTATTTCTTAAATTTTTTAAAAGCATAGAAGCCGATGCTTTAGTCCCTTGATGTATATCTAATTCGTTTTTAATAAAAGAGATCACTTCTTCATCTGAAAGCTTTTGACGATTTTTAACTAATAGCTTAATAGCGTTTTCTTCAAGATAATTGTATTTATCAATTACATTTTTACTCTCGAAAACATTAACCTCAGATTCACCAAGTAAATATTTAGCTAATCTAATGTTTAAGGAAACTCTACCGCCTTTTAAAGTGCTACAAAAGTCTGCTTTTGACTCTAGATAGTATGGGATGAGTTGTTCGCTAATCTTATGTTTACTTGAAACAATAAAAAAGTTTTCATTCGTTAGTTTTTTTTCTAAAACTAATTGTTTTAGCTCATCCTGTATTACTTTTAAATAATCAGGAGAAGCAGCAATAAAAAAAATATCATCAGTATTAATAGAGACCAGTGAATGGAGTGATTCGCATTTAAATACATCACTATTTCTTCTCTGGTGTAATGTGTTCCACCATTCACTATTAGTTAATCCCGATTTATTAATTGAGTTTTCACTTCCACTTGAAAAGGTTGCATCATAAGAACCTATTTGTGATGAGCTATGAATTAGTCCATAACCTGCCGATAAAACCCATAACTCGAGATTTGGCTTTATAATACTCTTGGCAACTTTCCAATGATCACCTGCATATACTTCATTTGCAGGAACTTTTTGTTCTGCTTTCTCAAGTTTTTCACACCATGAATTAACTATGGTTTGTGCACTATTATCCTCAATTAAATTTTTTAATTGAGTTTTACCCTTAATATTCGACTTCTTAAGGTTTGTACAATTAGTGATTAAATGGATTTTCAAAGGTTAATTGCCTTTGTACACAACACCACACGTGCATGTTTCCATTAATTCAATTGCAGAAAGCTCTGGTAAGATCGGTTTTAGCTCTCCCCAAACCCATTTGGAAATTACTTCAGCAGTTGGGTTTTCTAACCCTTTAATATCATTAAGGTAGTTATGGTCTAACTGATCATAGATAGGTTTGAAAATTGACTTTACGTCAGAAAAGTCTATAAACCACCCTGAATCTTCATCCACAGTCCCCTCTAAATGAATTCTAATTTTATAGGAATGGCCATGAAGTCTCCCACATTTATGTCCTGCGGGGACATTGGGTAATTTATGTGCGGCTTCGAACGTAAAGTCCTTATATATGGCTGTTTTCATAGTTTTTCTAAGATATCATACTGTCAATAAAGACAGCATTGTACACCACAATTAAACCTCCAGCCACTACTATCGATTGTTTAATTACGTTGAATTGTTATAGTGCTCATCAAGGCCGAAATTTAAATTAATTTAGTGGTGAAGTTGTGGATAGCGAACAAAAAAAAGTACTCGTTAAAATTATTTTGACTTTGCAAAGTGATCATCATGGTTGTAAAGAAGAAGCAGTCAATATGGCAAAAGAAGCGCTTGGAATCAAAATTGAACATAACTCAATACGAGAAATGATAAATGAAGTTTCAGAAGATCAAATTGAAAAATTTATGAGCTTAATATAAAGAAGCCTTTAATTAGTTTAACAATATTACTGATAATAATTAGGAAGAATAAGTGAGTATAGAAAAAAATTACCAAAATATTATTTCTGCTATTGGAGAAGACATCAATCGTGATGGTTTAATTGATACTCCTAAACGAGCAGCGAAAGCAATGGAGTTTCTAACTCAAGGATATCATCAAAATATTGATGATATTGTTAATGGTGCTCTATTTGAATCGGATGCAGATGAAATGGTTGTTATCAAGAACATTGAATTATATTCAATGTGTGAACACCATATGCTGCCATTTATAGGTAAATGTCATATTGCTTATATTCCAAGTGGAAAAGTTTTAGGCTTATCGAAGTTTGCTCGAATTGTTGATATGTATTCAAGACGGTTACAAATTCAAGAAAACCTAGCTAGAGAAATAGCTTTATCTATACAAGAGATAACCGGGTCTATTGGTGTAGGTGTAATTATAGAAGCACAACATTTATGCATGATGATGCGTGGTGTACAGAAACAAAACTCATCAATGACAACATCAGTCATGTTAGGGGAAATGAGAGATGATGCCTCTGCTAGACAAGAAATGCTAGCACTAGTTAAGCCATAATCATGATTTAATTAAAATAGATTATTACTAATTTTTGCGAGGTTATAAATGTACATTAAAGGTAACTATTATATTAGTGATGATCGAAATAAGGTTCAGTTTGACGAGGTTAAGTCACTACTAAAACAATCTTATTGGGCTAATAATAGAGATATTGAAACTATTCAAACATCTATTAACAACAGTATTTGTTTTTCGTTATTTCATAATAAAAGACAAGTTGGCTTTGGTAGAGTCGTTACTGATTTTGCTTCTGTGGCATATATTTCAGACATAATTATTGATTCGGAACATCGCAGTGAAGGTCTTGGAAAGTGGTTGGTGGATACAATAGTTAATGATCCGAGATGGAAAAAAGAATTTCAATTGCTTGTAACTGATGATGCGCATTCACTTTATGAGCAATTTGGTTTTTCTAGTAGTCGTAAGTTAATGAGCACGCCATTATAAGTATCTAAAGGAATTAATAACTCCATTTACTAGGGAAAACCCAAGTGGCATTATTAAATAAACGATTAACCTCTTTAGGTCGTCGAACTCTAAACGACAAAAGATATTTTGATTGGAGTGATACTTTATAAAATATCTGTATTGTAGGATTTCACGCTTTTAGAAATAAATCCACCGCTGGGACTAAACCCATTCTCAGCGAGATTCATCACATATTTGGTGGAATTCATGACTTTAGTTTGAACTTGAAAAGTCATTATCAGCTTTTGATATTAAAACTCAATATCTATTCATTTTCAAAACGAATACAAAGACAACCAATAATATCACCTTTAAATCATGAGCTTACGTGAGTCTTGTGATTTGTATGTATTCGTTCTAGTTTACTCTGTCTTCGTTCTAGTTTGTTATAACTACACCACAACCAAGCCAGTAGCGACGCCTTCAGCCCAACATGCTTGGAAATTATAGCCGCCAAGCCAGCCAGTAACGTCTATTACTTCACCAATAAAATACAAACCTTGGCTTTTTTTCGCTT
>Ga0209396_1001168_pt1 | contig 29785 bp, 20 predicted proteins | sample GOMGulsemesocosm_6_FD_184638 | JGI IMG/M metagenome (GOLD analysis project Ga0209396, IMG submission 184638) | Methane-oxidizing microbial communities from mesocosms in the Gulf of Mexico - GOM8C Gulf of Mexico (SPAdes) (version 2) | ecosystem: Environmental > Aquatic > Marine > Cold seeps... | reverse complement strand
CAGATTGTTCATCGGTACAATAATCAATTAATGCAACGTTTGCTTAGTGAAGTAAGTAACTGAAGAATCGCTTTATCAAAGGAATTTCAAGGAGGAATAAATGAAAAAGCTTATTTTTTGTTTTGATGGTACCTGTAATAACCCGGAAGATGTCGCTGACATTGAAGATGATGCCAGTATTAGTAACATTTTAAAGCTACATGCATTTTTTGGCGGAAAACTCAGTCCACACAACGGCGCTTCGAAGAGGTTACCTCATCAACACAGCTTTTATTATAGTGGTATAGGCAATAGAGGTAATTGGCTGTTTAGAAAAATAAATGCCGCCATTGCACCGAGTTATGGTGAGATGGATGATATTCTCAGTGAAGCCCATGCTGACTTACAAAAGCATTATAATCTTGGCGATCAAGTCTATATTTTTGGTTTCAGTCGCGGTGCAGCCATTGCCAGAATGTTCGCTGCACATTTAACTATGCCAGTGAAATTTTTGGGTGTATTTGACACCGTTGCTGCCACATTAGGCTCACTCGACTTAAATCCTGAAACCTATCCTGCCAGCGATATTGTTTTTGAAAATGATATTTTAGCGCCTCATATTGAAAAAGCACTACATATTATCTCCCTTGATGAAAAGCGTTTATGGCTGCAACCAACGTTATTTAACCATGATAAGCGGGTAACCGAAGTTTGGTTTTCTGGTAATCATAGTGATATTGGAGGGGGTTATTGGTTTGACGGTTTATCAGATATTTGTTTACAGTTTATGATAGATAATATCTGTGATGACCTTACCGTTCTTTCTGCTGAGGATCTAGATTACGCTGCTCTGAAAATCCCCGATTTTAATGAAGAGATTAATTTTGACGACATGGTTATTAAACCGCTAGTTAATGGAAAAATTCATGGTCAGTTGTATCGATACAGTCACTTGGTTACTCATGCCACGCGCAGTGTACGTATTAATATTAACGAATTGCCCTCAACTTATTTACCCATCATTCATTACAGTGTCGCACAACGCTTTCAACAACAAGTTGAATATAGACCCTATGCACTGCGCGATGTAAATTATCAGTTACTTGATGAAGAGGGGTGTTTGAATGGACAATGTTACGGAGTTGTAGGATTGTCTTAACTAGCCGTTTAAACAGTTAATACTTTTTGTTACCGTTTTAGAAGTATATTTAACTTATGATATAAGAATAATAGCAAACAGACTAAGTTGGTTAATTAATCCGTTTGGTATCAATACTATTTAGTTTAGGGAGTCCTATTGTGACAGAGCAATTAACAGAACAAGAAATTATCAATAAAATTAGTCAGCGTCAGTGTTTCGTTGCGACTATTACCGGCGGGGCTTTTACCCTAAAGATTGAAAAATACTTACCTGCTATGTCGGCAGCTATTCATGATGGTAGTCAATTTAGATCGGAACTCGAAGACAACTGCTTACTTGATAAAAACTCGCGTTATTATGAGGAAGACCCTTATACCGGTAGCTTTATTGAACAGCAAGCGATCACCTTAATTGCCCATGACTCACGATATGAATATGACTTAAATCGTGATACCGATGAATGTGTTTATGAAACGGCTTGGGGTAAAGAGATTTGGAAAACGCCATTAAGCGAAGAAATGATTGCTACGAGCAAGGCTAAACATGCGCAGTTTTACCGTATTGTTGCCGCTGTAGTTGAGGCATTAGTTGCAGACTTCGGTCAATGTATTGTTTATGACAATCATTCTTATAACTTCAAGCGTCATGAAAGAAAAGATTTACCGGTATTTAACATAGGTACCACATCAGTAAAAGGTGAGCATTGGCGACCTATTATTGATAGCTGGCTTAGTGCCATGCAAAAAATGGATGTCCATGGCGTTGATATTACTGCCGCTGAAAATGATATTTTTTATGGTAAAGGCCGCTTAGCTGGGTTTTGTCATAGCCGCTATGACAATGTATTAGTATTAGCGACAGAAGCTAAAAAAGTCTTTATGGATGAACTAACCGGACAAGCTGATGAGGTGGTATTACCATCATTACAGCAGGTTTATAACGACACGGTTGCCGAGCATACTCAGTGGTATATTAAGCAATATCACCAAAGCTAGTTTCTTGTAACTTTTCTAGCTTATAAAAAAGCACCTTTACTTATATTAAGAGTAAAGGTGCTTTTTTTGGACTCAGCTTAATTTAACCAAACTAATAATAGGTTAAATCCAACCCAACACATCTTTCATCACCGACCAACGCGGCTTTTTCGCTTTAGGGTTTTTACCTAAAATCCAATAATCGTAGACCTTGTCTTGGAAACCATTTTCTTTCTTCAGTTTGAGCCAGGTATTCATATATTGCACGTAATCTAACTGAGCTTTTGGCATGACAAAGGCAACGGGAGCTTTCAGTCTGAGACCTTTAGGGATAACGGCTGAATAATGTGGGTACAGCATAGCCCAGGCTGAGCCGGATTCTGTTGAGTAAACTAAGGCATCAACGTCTTTATATTTACCTTTACCCTTGAGAAAATTCTTCACATATTCAGGGGCAGTAAATTGTGTTAATTGTGCATTTGGTAAGTGTTCTTTCACCATATCTTGATAGTACTGACTTGGGCCTAAGCCTAATTTTAATGTTTTCATTGCTTGAATAGCATAAATATCAGAAAACTCATCGCGCCTAGCATCACTGACTAATAAGCCTACGGTATGGGAAGTATAGGAGTCTGAAAATGATACTTCTAAAGCACGTTTAGGGGTAATAGTATGACCGCCAATAATAATATCAACACTGCCGTCAGCTAATAATTCGGCTTCATCGCCCCTATTTTTAATAAGGATTAGCGATAAATTAATATCAAGATCTTTAGCAAATTGATTAAGTAATTCAACATCAAAACCAATCATAAGTCCATTTTGATCTCTAAACGCATAAGGTAAGTTACCCTTGTAATAACCCACCCGAATACTTTTACGGGCAAGTATAACTTCAAGGCGGGGCAATTGTTGCTCAAAATGCCCTAATGGCGTCAGTTCTTTGTATTGGTCTACTTTAGCGCTGGCATTCATCAACTTCATTGTTTCAAACGTTTCAACACCTTCATACTTGTAGGGGATCAATGATTTCAAAACAAAACCTGCAGCAATCATCACACCAAAAGTAACGGCTAAATGCAGACCAATAGCCTGCATCATTCTATGCCATTTTAACTTTTTCAATACTGCAGATGCGACTAGTAACGTCACGACAAAACCGTGTAATGCAGCCAAACCCGTAGCAAATCTAGCCGTTACAACACTGCCTAATAGATATAACTGGAATTGGTCGGCAGGTAAGTCGAAAAAGTCGAGTAAAAAGGGAATAGCAACAGCCATGCTACCAAACGCGGTCAAGGCGCCCATTACCACAAAAGAAATATAGTCTTCAAATGCCAAGGGTGAGCCAACATACCAAGCAGAGAAGAGGATAAAACCTAAGCCTAGTAATGTTCCTGTACTAGGAAAACTATAAGCTGTTGGCACAAGAACATCTACTGTGGAATCTGTTTCTTCACACTCCATACCATGCTTGGCTAATAACGCTTTACTGCGCTCAATTATCATAGGTAGCACGACTAAAACTGTACCTGTAGCTAATGCCGTTATTACAGCTTCACCAGCGGTTGATAAAATTTCACGGTATGAAAAGGGGGTTGCCCAATGAATAAGTAGAGGCAAAAATACAAAAGCTAATAGAGCCGCTGCGGTTATGTATACCCATAGGAAAACTTGTAATCGACCAAGCTCTTCAACTTCTAAAGTACCAGCAGCAGAGGCTGAAATAGCAAAAATCCCCAAAGGTGCTAACTTGGCAACATAAGAAGCAACTTTCATTAAACTATCACCAATATTAGTGGTTAAGGTTAATAGTGTTTCTTTATTCTTTACTTGGATTAAGGCGACCCCCATTAACAATGAGAATAACACGACTGCGGGAACAATCGTTTCTGATAAAGAGGCAAAGATATTACTAGGAATATACAACTTTACAAAATTAAAGGCGGCAGGCTCGGCAAGCATGCTGGTGCTAAAGAAACCAGCTGTTTCCCAATCTGGGTAGGCTAAAGGCAGCAATAATAAGGTCGCCATTACTGACAGCCACATAATTACGATGACTTTTACCGCGCGCAGACCAATACGGCTAGCCATATCACTATCTAACCGACCTAGACCTCCAATAATAGAGACGAGAACATAAGGTAAAACTGTCATTTGAAGCAAGCGGATATAAACATCACCAATAACGGCCATATTACCAGCTGGCTCACCAACAAAAATACCCGTCGAAATACCAAGTATTAACGCAATAATTACCCGTTGAAAAGGGCTAAGTTTTTTATATAGGTTTACTAATGGCATTTTGTCTCCAAAGAGGAAAGAACATAAAGTCAATTTTATGTTTGTTATTATCGCTTTTCTATAAGGTTATTCAAGTAACTATTACGTTAATTTATTCATCAATAACAGAAGTTTAAATAGGTAATTTTATGTAGAAAGTTGTACCGTATTTTTCACTGCTATGAAAGTAAAGTTCACCTTGTACCTTTTCTATGGCTAAGAAGGCTAAATTGATGTCAGCATGATGAACATTACTCGTATTGTTTTTCTGTGATGAGTGAGCAATATTCTCTATATCCTCTTCAGGTATCGCGGTAATGTTGTGAAGCTTTAAAAGTATGAACTTATTGTGCTGTTCTACTGTTAGAGCAACCTTAGACCCTCGAAGTGCAACATCTAATGCGTGGCTATAAAGGCAAGAAAAAGCGTTACTGAGAAGCGTTTTATCGCAATGTATATTTATAGTTTTATCGATTTTAACAAAGGCCTCTATGTTTTTTCTATTAATTGAAAAATCAAAAAACTGCATAGTAGAAGATAATAGGCTCGCTAAGTTTTCTTTTGTCGATTTTACTGTGTACTGGCCATGTTTTAATTGCGTTAAAATATGTTTTTTATCAAGTAAAGTCTGACTCATGGCAAGGTTGTACTTTATTTTTGAGATCGGGATCTGCGAAGATTTCTCATTAATTTTAGATGATACGTTAGCTAACGTTTCGCTACTGTCACGTAATAGCTCACTTAGTTTGCTGTATAAATTTTCATTATATTGAGTTAATAGGTCACTTTGCAGTAATAAACTGTCAATTTGTCCTTGAATAGTACGTTGATTTAAAATGATTTTACTGTGAACTTCAATACGTGCTAGCAATATTTCAGCAATAATGGGTTTAGTAATATAATCGACAGCGCCAAGAGAAAGTCCCTTAACGACATCTTCTGTTTCAGAAAGCGCAGTTAAAAAAATCACTACAATATTTTGTGTTAATGGATTCTCTTTAAGCTGTTTACACAAAGTTAAGCCACTTACTTCTGGCATCATTATGTCGAGGAGTATTAAATCAGGTGGTGAATCAGATAAGCAAATTTTCATTGCCGCCTTTGCATTTAACGCTGCTTTCATGCGGTACTTATTTTTAATAAGTGCTGCAATGATAGTAATGTTATCGGCAACATCATCAACCACTAAAATATCTAATTCATCAATATTATTTTTTTGATTAAAGCGCTTTTTACTAACGGCACGAGATAGGCTTTTAGCGCTTGCCTGTATCGGTACCTTCAGTGCTTTATGAATACGGTTTTCAAATATATTCATATTAAAGGGTGGGACTAAATACTCAGAGACACCATAAGCTATTGCTTCTTTAATTTTCTCTTGCTCAATTAGAGTGGAAACAATCACGAACGGAATGTTTACGCTTTGCTCGTCACCGCGTAACCTTTTTAATATAGACAATGCATTTAATTTTGGTAAGTTCCAGCCACAAACGACCAAATTAATATTCTCTGACGCAATCAAATGCACGCATTGATTTTCAGTATTTGCCACTATCACAGTCTTCATGCCCATAGCACGAAGCATGGAGACGATGATCTGTTTCATACTGCTATTGTTATCAATAACTAAGGCATTAATATTACTAACGTTATCTGGCATAAATATCTATTTAACCGCTTAATATTTACCCCATAATAGACTAGACTGTATTAAAATAAAAAATGTTATTTATATTTAAGTTATTATTTCTTATGATAAAACTGTATCAAAACTCATTCATAGCCTTTGTATTTCTACAATTGCTTTTCAGCCATAATGTGTATACGGAAAAATCTACCCTCATATTTGGTTGACCGGACTCATAAGAATCCTGTCATTAGTGTCGACGTAGATGCTGCTTTTCCACCGTTTTTGCACTATGAGAAAAACAAAAATAGATTTTTCTCAGTCTTGGTGCCAGCGTTGATAAAATACCTATTTAGAGAACTTGAAATTAAAGATAAATATATGGATGTGTTTGAAGAGTAACCAGCGATAATATTTTGATTATCATTGATAATAATTACCGATATCGAAAAGTAATATGGCCAAAATTTTTGGGCTTAGCTCAAGAGTATTATAAATAACAATACTCTTGAGCTAAGCGCTCACTAACATTTAAGAACTATGGAAGAAGAAAGTAATATGTCAGATTCAATAGCAGAGTCAGAAAAAATACCTGAAAATGAAGATAAAACAGCTGAAATAACGCAAGATCCAGTTCGTAAAATAACTAAATATATTTTAGTCATTACGGCTTTGATTTTTATCTGGTATATCATTGCTGATAGACATGCACCTTGGTCTGATCAAGCGCGAGTTCAAGCTTATGTTATTCCAATTGTTCCGCAAGTTTCAGGTAGGGTGACTGAAGTCTTAGTTAAACAAGACCAAGTGGTAGCTGCTGGCGATATATTATTTCGTATTGACCCAAGTGATTATGAGTTAGCTGTTGAAAATGCTGAAGCAGCATTGGAATTAGCTGGACAAGAGATAGGTGCGGGTATGGCGAGTGTTGTTACTGCACAAGCTCAATTGGTAGTGGCAGAAACCAATGTTGAACACGTAAAGGCGCAGAGTGCGCGTGTGTTTGAAATGGAAAAGAAAAATGTACTTTCACACTCTGATGGTGATAAAGCACGAGCAGCTATCAAAGCAAGTAAAGCTCAACTGGTTAGTGCTGGAGCAAACTTAGATAAAGCTAAACAAGCTTTAGGTGCTGAAGGTAATGACAACCCACGTATTCGCTCTGCAATGGCACAACTTAAAAAAACACAATTAGATTTAAGCAGAACCGTTGTTCTTGCTCCTTCAATTGGTGGTATTACTAACCTGCAAATAGACACGGGTTATTATGCCAATAAAGGTGCTGCCGCGATGACATTTGTTGAAGGTAATAATGCTTGGGTGCAAGTTAACTTACGTGAAAATAACTTAGCAAACTTACGCATTGGCAATGCCGTTGAAATAGCCCTAGATGTTGATCCTGGTACTATTTATCAAGGAACTATTAGTAGTATTGGTTTTGCTGTTGATACCTCATCAACTAGCTCCGTTGGTGGTTTAGCAACGGTTGAGTCTAAAACCGGCTGGCTTAGAGATGCACAGCGTTTTCCGGTAATGATCACCTTTGATGATGCCCGTACCAATGGTAAGCGCCGTTTAGGTGGCCAAGCCGATGTGCAAATTTATACGGGTGATAACTGGTTTGTTAATAGTCTAGGTTGGGCATGGATCAGAGTATTAAGTATACTTTCTTATGTTTACTAACATAAAAAACAAGCAACAAATGGGAGCTGTCAACGTTGTTATATCACTCTATGCTGATGTTAAAAGCATGCGAGTATTACGTTTTGCTTTTGGTGTTACGGTTGCTTGTGCTTTAGCGTATGGCATTAACTGGCCGTTAGCTTTTTTAATGCCAATCTTTACGGCAATGATTTTGGCTATGCCTTTACCAAAACCTTCGGTTAAAGCTAGCTTAAATAATATGATGAGCACCTTACAGGCATTTGCCTTAGGCTTGGCTTTTTCATTGTTCTTTCTACAATACCCAATTGCTTATTTAATAGTATTGGGCTTAGTGCTGTTTCATTTATATTATTACCTAAACCGTGGTGGTTCATTTTGGTTTACCTTAATGTCGATGATTGCCATTCTAGTTTTACCTATGATCGCCAACAGCAATGAAGGTTTGGCAATAGGATTTTCTGCTGGATTTGTTTATTCAAGTTGGTTAACTATTGCTATGCTTTGGTTGGCTCATTTTGTTTTTCCTGATCCCGATTTTACTCATTTCCCAGTAAAACCCAAATACAGCAATGTTTATTCAAAAGTTGCTGCTCAACTTGCGCTGAAGAGTACTTTAGTGGCTTTTCCTATCGCGGCAGCTTTTATTACCTATGGTTTGACTGATTACCTGTTAATAATGGTTTTTTCGGCAATATTTATTTTAAAACCTGATTTAACTCAAGGTAAAGAGGCGGGTATAAACTCGTTACTCTCGACCTTGCTAGGTGGTGTTTTTGCTTGGCTGTTCTATTGGTTAATTGTTGCTGTGCCACAGTTTTATTTTTACTTGATGCTTTTGCTAGCAACCACATTATTTTTTGGTCGACACATATTTTCAGGCAGCAATATGTCTAAATACTACAGTTCAGGATTTATTGCTTTATTAGTTATTATAAACAGTGCTATGGCCGCAGATTCGAATTTTAATGCTATTTTAGCCCAACGTATTTTATTAATATCGGGCGCAATTGTTTACATTGTTTGTGCATTGAAGTTTTTAGAGCGTTTCTTTTTTAGGAAGAAGTAATACCAATTGGAGTAATTAACGGATCACTTAGTGATAATTATAATAAGTGGGCTTAGTTACTATTTTGTTTTAAGTCAGTGCAATATAAGAGTCTAATTTTGTTCAATCAATATCATAGGGCTGTGTACATCTTCAGCCATAAGTTTGTTAATCTCGGAGAGCAGTACCGGGAGGTCTAGAGGTTTTGCACAAACAGCATCAATGCCATTTGCTAGGTACTGTTTAATGTTTTGGCTATCAATATCGGCTGTTAAGGCAATTATTGGAATGCTCGACTTAGCACAGCCCCAAGATCTAATGACTTTAGTTGCTTCTAGGCCATCCATTACTGGCATCCTGATATCCATTAAGACCAGATCAAAATCTCCTGATTTAAGTTGACTTAATGCTTCCTCACCATTGTTTGCAACGTCAACTTTGTGGGTAAGGCTGCCCAGTACTGCCAACATCAGTTGTTGTAACATCCGAGTATCTTCAACTAGCAGCAATCTTAAACTTCTACTTGATACCCACTCATTTTGAGTATTATCGTTTTTGCTCGCAAGCACTTTTTTATGGGCTGGTTGGCACAAAACAGTAAACCAAAACCGACTGCCTTTACCTTTGATACTATCAATTCCTATTTTACCACCCATTAACTCAACTAATTTTTTTGAGATAGAGAGTCCTAGACCTGTACCGCCATACTGTCTGCTAGTGGAGCTATCTGCCTGAGTAAAGGGTGAAAATAGCTTGTTCTGTTCATCAATTGACAAGCCGATACCGCTATCGGTTACTGAAAACTGTAATGAAATATCGCCATTGTCCATATAAGTATGCTCAACATTTACATATATAGCGCCTGAGTTAGTAAACTTAAGGGCATTACTGAGTAAGTTAGAGAGAACTTGATTTATGCGTAAAGAGTCCGCATTGACGCCACAGGGTAGGTTTGGAGCTAACTCAACTTTTAACTCTAAAAATTTGGAGCTGATTTGAGGCAAGAATAAATCAACGGTATCGGTTATGAATGATGGTAAATGGAAATCCTTATGATCAAGTTCTAGTTTGCCTGCATCAAGCTTAGATTGATCTAAAATCTCATTGAGAATTTTTAACAGGTTTGTCGCCGATGTTATAATATTGTTGGTTAATTCTTGTTGCTGAGGCACTAGTTTAGTTTTTTGTAATAACTCAGCCATGCCTAAAACTCCGGCCATAGGAGTACGGATTTCATGACTCATATTGGCTAAAAACTCTGCTTTTACCTGTACGGCTTCTATTGCCTTTAATCGTGCCGAAGTCAGTGCTTTTGTTGATAAGGCGAAAGACTCATAAGCGAGCACGATCTCTTGATCTTTAGCATTCAACTGTAGTTTTTGTTTTTGGTTCTCTTGCGTCTTTTGATAGAGGCGTCTTGATAGAAAAGCAATAACGATACTCGTCACTATTAAGCCTACGATTAATAAATTTAATGTATGCGTCATGTGTTTTTAACTATTATCGAAGGTGTTTTTCAGGCAATTCCAGGCCATCTCATTGATCTCAGTAGTAAAACAGCGGGTATGGATAAAGTTATTTTCTTTTTTATAAACATTAGAATTAATACTAACATAAAGAATGGAATTATCTTTTTTCTTCAATCTCGCGACATAACTAAGTAAGGTTTCACCATTAGTTAAGCGGGTTAAAATATCTTGAATGATGTCTTGGTCTACATGAAATTCAGTAATATTATGGCCTATATATTCAGCTGCAGCGTAACCCAGAATATCAAGCTCTTTCTGGTTAGCGAAGTGGATGGTGCCATCAGAGCCTACTAAATGGATACATACAGCGGCTTGGTCTAGAAAGCTCCACAGCTCTTCTGCTTCTTCAATTAGGTTAAATTCAGATATCATAATATAAAATCCTTTTATTAGGGGATGTCTATTAGAGCTATAGTGCAATATAAAAGTTGATAACAGTGAATGCGTTGTATTAACGTGAAAGTATAGCCTAAATAATTTTTTTAGAAGGTAATAGGTAATTGAGGTGAATATGCTCAGTAGAATAAACTCAGGATAATTGCTCCAGCATTATCAAATAAGGTACTTCCTGTACCGTCTGAATTCACTATAAAGTTGCATATATGCAGCGTTCTTATCCAAAATTAATAACGCAGCAGGTAAGTCTTTACCTTTTATTAGCTAAGCGCCCTTCGAAAAATTTCCAGTAATTCGATAACCGCATGCCAGCTCTAGGGAAACTAATTTAATGGACTTGGTATTAGTGCGTTAATGCCTGCCAATTCTTGTCATCGAAATATTGAGGGTATTGTTGTAAAGCTTTTATGATTGCAATTGCGCCAGCGCGAGAATTCTTTGGTGATTGCATCTGCTCACTGCCTTGCATAACTTTAAACAGCAAAGTATGTAATTGCGCATCAGCCTTTGCTGGTAACTTACAGTTCTCAAATAAATAGACTAAATGTATTTTTATTTCATTTGACAGTGCCGCGTACTGCTCAATGGTAAACTTCTTAGTGTGAATAGGGGAAATGTTAGCCTCTATTGCGTTTTTTATTTTATTCATGCCGGTATGCAAGATCGCATCGATAGACCACTTTTTACCTTGATCAAGCTGAAGCATCTCTTGTTGAGCATTATGATGATTGCCATGCTTATGCTCACTTGCTATCACAGGAGAAATAGACATAAAACCCGTGGTAAATAATACCAGTATGGAAACTAAAAAAGGGAATTTAACTGTGTGCATATGACTTCCTTGAGTGGATGATAAATAGAATTTTAGAGCAGTAGGTAATAATAAACTCAATTACATAAGGTGAGTTAGGTTTAGATCAGGTAATCGTTTTTTTTGTCTGTTTCTAAGAGGTTTTTTTAGCTAAAACAGTCAAACCAATACATCACCAATGGTATTAAATAGAATGCCTTTAGTATTTGTAGCAGAACACTTTAACGTTAAAATTAATTTACAAAAAAGTGTTAGCACTTACCTGTACCCATGACTAATTTTAGTAAAAGGCACTTACAATGATGAGTGATGGAAAAATAACAAAATAGCATTTCATTAGAAACCGTAAGTTTTTATTCGCCCCTTTTAATTCCATAAAGTGATCGATGACGATCAAGCCTTTATACGTGACCGTCATTGCTATTAATATACAAACTAATGTTGTTGAGGCAAACTGTTCGCCTAAAAAGGTATTAAGCAAAGTTATTGCTATTAACGCTGCTAAAAACCACTCTAACTTTCCTGTGCCTTTTATACTATTTATAGCTTTCATAATATCCACCTACCTAAGTACATAGACTAATGGGAAAATAAGAATCCACATTAAATCTATCATGTGCCAATAAACGGCTAATGCTTCTAAACCTGAACTGTCTTGTGCTGAATAAGCGCCGCGTCTTAAACGAAATATTACCCATAAAATGGCACATGAAGCCCAACCTACATGAATAAAGTGATTGAAGGTCATATAATAATAAACGGTAAAAAATTCATTAGTATTAGCGCTAAAGCCTTGCAGTGTATTCCAATGAAATTCCCATGTTTTTATTATCAAATAAATGCAACCACAACTAAATGCTAACCATAAATAGCGTTCACACTTAATTCTGTTATTTATTCGAATAAAGCTCATCGCTTTAGCCATAAAATAACTGCTGGTTAATAGTACTACAGTATTAGCAACACCCAATGATGTATGTAAGTGTTGTGGACCTTGTGAAAATATATCAGGGTAATAAAATTTTGCGATAAAATAGGCGACAAAGAAAAGTGCAAACTCAGTCAGCTCAGAGAGTATACCAACCCAAATAGGAATGTTACCGGGAATTCTACCTGCACTTTCTTCACTCCATGACTTAGGGAAAATACCTAGGGAGGTATTAATAGGAGGAGTTTTCATAACATTTTATCTCTCTTCACAGTTAGCTATTATCATATAGCCACCATACTTTATTTTATTAAAGCTATTATTTAAGCCTATTATGTTACTCAGTTAGTATTGTTAGTATGTGTGAGATCATATTTTTATTAAGTAAATAAAAATATGTCGATTTAATAGGAGCTGCTTATTCTATTATTTTTGTAAATGGCCTATTCTTACCACAACGACGTCTTTAATTAATAAGTCTTGAGTGAATCAACATACAATAAATCTAGCTCGTATATCTTAATTATTATTTCAATATATTTAGTATTTTATAAGTAAATATCAGCATCAAAAACCAGTGTCTTAATCGAATAGTAAATTTAAGGAATATCTGCGATTTATAGTCATTTATTTACCCCTTAAATTGGGTTACAATGCGCGACTATTTGTCTTTGTCGTTCGTTGTTAACAAAGGCTACTAATTAAATTTATTTTGAAGATTTATGTTCGAAACAAACCCAATATTAAGTAAATTAAAAGAAATCCGTGAGCGCGCTAATATGCTTCGGGGGTACCTTTGACTATGATGTTAAAGCTGAACGTTTAGTTGAAGTCTCTCGCGAGCTCGAACTCCCTGAAATTTGGAATGAGCCTGAACGTGCTCAAGCCTTAGGTAAAGAGCGAAGTGCTTTAGAAGAAGTCGTTAATACTATTGTTGAACTCGAAACGGGTTGCACTGACATTGAAGATTTGGTTGAACTCGCAGTAGAAGAGTCTGACCAAGAAACATTTGATGACGCCGAAGTAGAAGCTGATGCTTTAGATAAAGTATTAGAAAAATTAGAATTTCGACGGATGTTCTGTGGCGAACAAGATGCTAACAATGCCTATTTAGATATTCAGTCCGGCTCTGGCGGTACAGAAGCGCAAGATTGGGCAGAAATGCTAATGCGCATGTATTTGCGTTGGGGTGAAGCACATGGTTATAAAACTGAAGCGATTGAAGTCACTGATGGTGATGTTGCTGGCATTAAAGGCTGTACTATTAAGTACACGGGTGAATACGCTTATGGTTGGTTACGCACTGAAACAGGGGTTCATCGTTTAGTTCGCAAGTCACCATTTGATTCTTCAGGTCGTCGTCATACCTCATTTGCTTCAGCGTTTATTTACCCTGAAATTGATGACAATATCGAAATTGATATCAATCCAGCAGATTTACGTATTGATACTTTTCGAGCATCTGGCGCTGGTGGTCAGCATGTAAATAAAACCGATTCAGCAATTCGTATTACTCATGAGCCTACAGGGGCTGTAGTTGCTTGTCAGGCAGATCGTTCTCAGCATAAAAATAGAGCGACAGCAATGAAGCTGCTTAAAGCTAAATTGTATGAAATGGAAATGCAAAAACAAAATTCAGATAAACAAGTCTTAGAAGATGGTAAATCAGATATAGGGTGGGGCAGTCAAATTCGCTCTTACGTATTAGATGATAGCCGTATAAAAGATTTAAGAACGGGTGTCGAAAATAGAAATACCCAAGCCGTATTAGATGGGGATTTAGATAAATTCCTGGAAGCGAGTTTAAAGTCTGGTTTATAGAAGCTATTTTCAAGGATATTGAAAATAGCAGCAGTATAAGCCAAGCAAGCCGTATTAGATGGGGATTTAGATAAGTTTTTAGAAGCCAGCTTAAAGTCTGGATTATAAAATTACTTAACTACCTCCGACGAACATATTGTAAAATTAAGACAACTTTGGAAATAAAATGACAGATAAAGCCAACAATGCACCCGTAGCACAAGATGAAAATAAACTGATTGCTGAACGTCGTGTAAAGCTTGAAAAAATTCGCTCTAATTGTGACGCGAATGGTTTTCCTAACGATTTTAACCGTGAGCATCTAGCTGCAGATATTCAAGCAGAACACGGTGAGAAAACTAAAGAGGAGCTTGAAGCACTTCAAGTAACTTACGCTATTGCTGGTCGTGTTATGGCAAAACGTGGACCTTTCTTAGTAATACAAGATTCATCTGGTCGCATCCAAGGTTACGCTGAAAAAACAGTACAAAAAGAAATCCGTGCTAAATGGGGTTCTTTAGACATTGGTGATATTGTTGGTATTAAAGGTATTTTACATAAATCAGGTAAAGGCGATCTTTACGTGAACATGGACGAATACTCATTACTAACTAAGTCACTACGTCCATTACCAGAAAAATTCCACGGTTTATCTGATCAAGAGACAAAGTATCGTCAGCGTTATGTTGATTTAATTATCAATGAAGATACCCGTAATACTTTCAAGATACGTTCAAAGATTGTTGCGGGTATCCGTAACTTCTTAACACAACGTGATTTCATGGAAGTTGAAACGCCAATGCTACAAATCATACCGGGCGGCGCTACGGCTAAACCTTTTATGACACATCATAATACTTTTGATCTTGATATGTACTTACGTATCGCGCCAGAGCTAAACCTTAAGCGTTTAGTGGTTGGTGGTTTTGACCGTGTATTTGAAATCAACCGTAGTTTCCGTAATGAAGGTATTTCAACGCGTCATAATCCAGAGTTCACCATGATTGAATTCTACCAAGCCTATGCTGATTACCATGACCTAATGAACACGACTGAAGAAATGTTACGTACTATTGCGCAAGACGTATTAGGTACTACCACTATTCGTAATACTGTTAAAGATGCTGAAGGCGAAGTTGTAGAAGAGAAATTCTATGATCTTGGTAAGCCGTTTGCTCGTTTATCTATGATTGATGCAATCTTAACTTATGGTAAAGATCATCGTGGTGCTGAATCGTATGATGAAGCCGCGTTACGTGACCCTGAAAACAACTTTGACACAATTAAAGCAATCGCTAAAGCGGTTGGTGTTAAAGAAAGCGCCGCGTCTAAAGTATGGGGTCCTGGTAAGTACATTTGTGAAATATTCGAAGAAGTAGCAGAGCACTTATTAGACCAACCAACATTCATTACTGAATATCCTTGGGAAGTGTCACCTCTTGCTCGTCGTAACGATAACAACCCATTCATAACCGACAGATTTGAGTTCTTTGTTGGTGGCCGTGAATTAGCCAATGGTTTCTCAGAGCTTAACGACGCAGAAGACCAAGCTGAACGTTTCCAAAAACAAGTAACTGAAAAAGATGCTGGTGATGATGAAGCAATGCATTACGATGCTGATTATATCAACGCTTTAGAATACGGTTTACCGCCAACGGCAGGTGAAGGTATTGGTATTGATCGTTTAGTGATGTTGTTTACTGACTCACCAACAATCAAAGACGTTATTTTATTCCCACATATGCGTCCTGAAGCTGAATAAGTTTGTTGTGGTAAAATCAATATAAAATCAATCGTCAAGATTTAATAAAAAAGCCCCTAGTCAGTTATATGACTAGGGGCTTTTTTTTTGTGTTTTTTCTCAATATTTACATGGTATTAACAATGAAGTAATCTATTGTCGTGAAAACTAATAGAGAATTTAACGCAGGGAATAATAATGTTAACAATAAAAAACTTATCTAAAACGTATGACAATGGTGTTAAAGCACTTGATGACGTGAATCTAGCAGTACCTAAAGGTATGTTTGGCTTACTTGGACCAAACGGAGCAGGAAAATCGTCATTGATGCGCACTATTGCAACCTTACAAGATGCCGACAGCGGCAGCATCGACTTTGATGGTATTGACGTACTCAATGATCCTCAAGCATTAAGACAACGGTTAGGCTACTTACCTCAAGACTTTGGTGTTTACCCACGCATTAGTGCTTACGATCTACTTGATCATTTAGCTATTTTGAAAGGTTTAAAAAACTCAGCTGAACGAAAAGAAGCTGTTGAAGGTTTGTTAGCACAAACTAACCTTTATCAGCATAGAAAAAATGCCGTTAGTGGTTTTTCAGGTGGTATGCGTCAACGTTTTGGTATTGCTCAAGCGTTATTAGGTGATCCTGACTTATTAATTGTTGATGAACCAACCGCAGGTTTAGACCCTGAAGAACGTAACCGTTTTCATAACCTATTGGTAAGCCTAGGTGAAGAAAAGGCCATTATCTTATCAACGCATATTGTTGAAGATGTCACTGAGCTGTGCCCGAATATGGCGGTATTGGCATCAGGTAAAATTGTGCTTGAAGGAAATCCTATTGAAGTTACTAATCAGTTAAATGGTCAAATTTGGCGTAAAGCCATTGCCCAAGCTGAGTTAAGTAGCGTTGAAGAGCAATACAATGTTATTTCTAAGCGCTTATTTGCCGGGCAAACCATAGTGCATGTGATGGCTGACAATGCACCACTAGGTTTTGAGGCAGCACCAGCTAACTTAGAAGATGTTTATTTCTCAACATTAAATCAACATCGCTCAACTGCCTCTGAAGCGCCGGATTCAACATCAGCCGATATTTCAGTAAAAAGCAACGTTGCTTAATCGCGCTAACTAAGAATAAGGAATTACTTATGTTAATGAAAATGCTCGCCTTTGAGTGGCGCTACTTCACTAAACAACCCTCTTTTTATGTCACAAGTTTGATTTTCTTTTTACTGACCTTTTTTGCGACAGTCAGTGAAAACGTACAAATTGGTGGTGGCGGAAATGTTCTATATAACGGGCCATTCTCTATTGCCCAAACACTACTGATTATGGGCTTATTTGCTATGTTTTTAGTGGTTAATTTTGTTGCTAGTACCGCGACAAGAAATGACACCAGTAAAATGTCAGAGCTACTTTATAGTAAACCAATAAACCCACTCAGCTATCAACTAGGTCGGTTTTTAGGATCGTTTGCTGTTGTTGCCACTGTTTTTGCTTTTGTGCCCTTAGGTATACTTATTGGTAGTATGCTAGGTGGTTTAGTCGGTTGGATAGACCCTGAACGTCTAGGTGCAACTAACTTAAGTCATTATTTCACTGCTTACTTTTATTTATCTCTGCCTAGCCTATTTGTGCTGTCGTGTTTTTTCTATGCGGTTGCCATTAAGTTCCGTTCTATGATGGCGGTATACCTTTCAGCTGTAGGCTTGTTCATTCTCTACAGTATTTCAGGTCAGTTATTAAATGAGCCTGAATACCGTACTATGGCAGCATTGCTTGACCCATTTGCATTAAATACCTTTGGTGAAGTAACACGTTATTGGACTATGTTTGATAAAAATAATAGCCCGATTGAACTCAGTGGCATTTTACTTGAAAACCGTTTACTTTGGCTTAGCATTTCAGTTGCCATCATGGCATTGTTTGGCGGCTTTAGATCTAAAGTGCGTTTAAGCCAAATGAAAGCTAAAAAGCAAAGTAAAAAGGCACTTAAAAAAGCTGAAGAGCAATTAGCATTGCAAACACAAAAAATTCCTCAGCTATTAAATAATAATATTGCTACGAAAAGTGCTGGTGTGCAAACAGCTGCGCATATGCGTATGCGAATTTTGTTTGAAATAAAACAAGTGATATTTAGTGCGCCATTTTTGGTATTGGCCGTGTTAACTATTTTTATGCTTGTGGCACCACTTGTCGATCCTCAAGGAATGTTCGGAACACCAAACTGGCCATTAACACAAAATATGGTTGAGCTTATAGCTGGTTCAACAGGCTTATTAATGATGATAGTACTGGCTTATTACAGTGCTGAAATTGTCTGGCGCGAGCGTAATTCAGGAATGGGCGATATTGTAGACTCTATGCCAGTCAATAATATTACTTTTTGGCTATCAAAAGTTATCGCAATAAGCTTGGTATTAGTACTTCTCTATGTTTGTGGTGTAGCGGTTACCGTTATCAATCAATGGTTATTAGGTTATAACAATATTGACCTTTCTCAATATGTTGTTCGTTTAGGCTATTTAGGTTTAATCCCCTTAACTTTTACAGCAGTGTTAGCCTTTTTCTTACAAGTGATTAGCCCAAATAAATATATTGGCATGATGTTATTTGTACTGTTTCTCATTAGCTCGTTAACCTTGAGTAATTTTGGCTTTAGCCATAATATGTTTCAGTTTGCTAGTGCACCACAAGTACCTTATTCAGACATTAATGGCTATGGCAGCTTTTTAGAAAGCAATCATTGGTATATGCTTTATTGGGGCGGATTAACCCTTGTAATCGCAAGTTTTACCTTTGCACTTTGGCACAGAGGTCCAGCGCAAAAACTTAAAACCCGTTTAAATAAAGTAAGTTATTACCTTGCCACGCCAGGAAAAGTAACTATAGCTTTAGGTTTAGTGTTATTTATCGGGGCAGGTAGTGTTATTCATTACAATACCCGTATTGTCAATGAATATGTGATCAGTGATGATCGTGAAGACTTGCAAGCAGCTTATGAGAAAAAGTATGTTAAGCATCTTAATGCAACAATTCCAACTATCACTAAAACTCACGCTAAAGTAGATATATTCCCACAAGAAAGACGTATTGAAGCGGTAGCTGAATTAACGTTAACCAATACATCAAGCCAAGCGATTGAAAAGTTTTTAGTTGCTAAGCCTGAGCATACACAGCAATGGAATGTTGAGATTGATGGCGGTAAATTAGGTGAAGTAGATACTAAATTTAATACCGCATGGTTTGTATTTGATAAACCATTACAGCCTGGTGAAATTCGCCAAGGTAAATTATCAGTAACCCGAGATAATAATGGTTTTACCGACGGCAACAATGACTTTAACCTAGTTAAAAATGGTTCCTTCATTAATAATTTTGAGTTGTTTCCCGTTTTTGGTTATCAAGCGGGCTATCAACTTAGTGATCGTCATGATCGTAGAAAGCACGACTTAGAGCCATTACAAAGAGCAAATAAACTTGAAGATGAGCGCTTTTATAATGAGAGCTTCTTTGGCAATGGGGTAGGTTTTATTGATTTTGAAGCGACCATTTCAACCTCAAAAGATCAATTTGCTATCGCGCCAGGTTATTTGCAATCAGAAAAAGTAGAAGGTGATCGGAGGATATTCCATTATAAAATGGATGCACCTATTGTTAACTTTTACTCAGTGATGTCTGCCAAATTAGCAAATAAGAAGGAGCAATATAAAGGCATTGATATTGAAGTTTATTATCATGAAACTCATGAGATGAATGTTGACCGTATGATAGAGTCAGTCAAAGATTCAATAGACTATTTTACTGAAAACTTTGGTCCTTATCAGCACAAACAACTGCGTATTATTGAGTTCCCAGGATATCGCTCTTTTGCCCAAAGCTTTGCTAATACTGTGCCTTATTCTGAAAAAATAGGCTTTATTAGTGATGTGCGTGACCCTGAGAATATAGATCCTGCTTATTATGTAACAGCACATGAAGTTGCGCATCAATGGTGGGGCCATCAAGTAGGGGCTGCTAATGTGCAAGGTAGCGCTATTATTTCTGAAAGTCTTTCACAATACAGCGCATTAATGGTGATGGAGAAAAAGTACGGAAAAGACAAAATCCGTAAATTTTTAAAATACGAGTTAGATCGCTACCTACGTGGACGAAGTGTTGAGTCTATTGAAGAAATGCCGCTTTATCGTAGTGAGAGTCAGCAATATATTCATTACCGTAAAGGCTCTGTTGTGATGATGGCACTTAAAGATCGTTTTGGTGAAGCAAGAGTTAATGCATCGCTGCAACGCTTTTTAGAAGACTTTAAATATCAAAGTACGCCTTACCCAACCACGTTAGATTTAATGGCTTATATTACCCAAGATGCAACAGAAGAAGAGAAGTCTTTTGTTAGTAATATGTTTGAGCACATTAGTTTATATGACTTGAAAACGACAGATGTGAAAGTTGTTGCTGTTGAAGGTCAAGATGACTTTTATGATGTAACACTTACCATTGATGCCGCACTTAAAAGAGCAGATGGCCAAGGCAAAGAAACAGAAGTCGATTTTGTTGATTCGATTGATATTGGTTTGTTTAGTGCAGACCCGGAAGATCTTTCAGCAAAAGATTTTGTTTTATACCTAGCAAAACATCAAATAAAAACAGGTACCAATGAGGTGACTATCCGAGTTCAAGGTAAACCTACCTTTGCAGGCGTAGACCCTTTTGTTAAATATATCGACCGTGATAGCGCTGATAATATTTATCGCCTATAACAAGTAAATGTAAGTTAAAGATAAAGTTAACTGGTTATTCTGTTAGAAAACGTAAAGCCTTGTGTAAAACTCTGTACAGAGAGTGATACACAGGGCTTTTTTCTTTATTTATCCCCAAACTCTATTTTTCTTAGCCGTAATTGAGTAGATTAGGGCACTTATAAAAATATGAGTCATTATAAAAATAATATTATCCTTGAGAAAATTAGGGCAACTTAAACTCAACGGATATTTTTCTGACAAAATGCAAGAGAGTGAGGAAGGAAATGGGTGTTTCAAGAGGCGGCTTTAGTTCGCGTTTCGGTTTTATCATGGCAGCGGCAGGATCTGCAGTTGGCTTGGGCAATATCTGGGGCTTCCCAACACAAACAGCCAGTAATGGTGGTGCTGCTTTCGTATTAGTTTATCTCGTCTTAGCATTTTGTTTAGCCTATCCAGCGTTTATGGCTGAGCTATTAATCGGTCGTTATGGCCAAGCTAATGCCGTAACATCAATGCAGAAAATTGCCCGTAATACTTGGCAAAAACGCTTTGGTTTTGTTGTCGGCTTTGGCGGTATTATTTGTGCTGCTCTTATTTTAAGTTTTTATGGCATTATTGCAGGTTGGATGATCTCTTATGCAATTGAACCTTTAGCAAGACTTGGGGGATTAACTGGTGTTGCTGATTGGTTGATAAACCACTCGCTAATTCGCAATATTCTCTTTACATCATTTTTTATGAGCTTAACTATTTTTATCATTCGCAGTGGTGTTGAGCAAGGTATTGAAAAGTGGTCAAAACGTCTTATGCCTATGTTGATAGGTCTACTTATATTACTCATTATTTACGTTTTCACCCTTGAGGGAGCAAGAGAAGGTTTTAATGCTTATTTAAATCCTGATATTTCTCGTATATTAGAACCTGATCTTTTAATCAGTGCACTAGGACAAGCGTTTTTCTCCTTGTCATTGGGAACCAGTGTCATGATAATTTATGGCTCTTACATTGCTAAAAAAGAGAACTTAGTGACGCTTGGCGCACAAGTAACTCTAATTGATGTTTCTATCGCCTTCTTAGCTGGCTTATTAATCATTCCATCTATGTATGTAGCACAAGCGCAAGGTGTTGCTATATTCGCCGAAGATGGCAGCCTAATTTCAGGCTCTAATTTGGTATTCACCGTATTGCCAGCATTATTCTCTGGTATGGGTTTTGTTGGTTTATTTGTTGCTTTTGGCTTTTTTGTTTTGATGTCGATAGCAGCATTAACTTCTTCTATCTCTATGCTTGAAGGCCCAGTATCTTTTGTGGTAGAGCGTCACGATATGCCACGAGAAAAGGCAACAACCTTTATTGGTTTAGGTATTTTAGTATTAAGTATTATTATTGTGGTGAATTTAGAGTGGATGTTAGACTTTATCGCTACTTTATCAACACAATATGGCCAACCAATTATTGCTATGCTGTGTTGTGTATTTGCTGGTTGGGTTTGGCATAGAAGTGATATTTTAGCAGAGATAAAACAAGGTAACGAAGATGTTGAACATAGCCTGTTTTGGAAGATTTGGCCTTGGTATACTAAGTTTGTTTGCCCGACAGCTATTGCTCTTGTTTTTTGGCATTCGTTATAAAAGATAATAGTGGAACCAAGGCCATGGCCTTGGTGCTGTCTTAAATATATAACGTTTGTTTGTCCGACAGCTATCGCCCTAGTATTCTGGCATTCTCTTTAACGACACCTGTTTGAAGTTTATACTGCGTTATCGTATGTTCGTGTAGCTGACTACACGTCACATACTCTGCCTTGTATAAACACCAAACAGATAGCCGTTAACCTATTTGTTAAGGTTAGCTTAACCTATAAAATTCAATAGCTGTAATGTTTGAAAGTTCCAACCTTAAAGCCTTGGCCAGTTTAACTGCCAAGGTTTTTTTATTGCTGCTAATTGCTCATCAACCGCCTTATTTAAGTAATGAACTCCGCTACTCGGAAGAGAAGTAAACTCAAAGGACTCACCTGAGTAAGTAAACTTGAGTGCATAGGCATGTAAGTAACCTCTATCTGCTTGTGATGTGCTGTAATAAAGAGGGTCGCCAACAATGGGGGAACCTATGCTTGCTAGGGCAACACGTAACTGATGAGTTTTACCAGAGTGAGGTTTAAGTAAATATAAACGCTGCTTATTTGGAATGCTATATGAGAAAAACTGAGTAACAGCCGGGTTTTCCATTGTTCGTAATAACTTGAACATGCCACGACGGCTTTTAGCCATATCACCTTTAATCAAACCTTGTTTTTTAGTGGGTTTTTTATCACTAACCGCAAGATAGTATTTTTCGATATCATGTTCTTGAAATAGCTGCCCGAAAGTTTGTGCACAAGCTAAAGTTTTAGCAAAGATAACTAAACCAGAGGTCATTTTATCTAATCTATGCACAGGATAAAGTTCGACCTCTGGGGTTGCACTTTTCAACTGATTTTTTACCTGCGAAAATAGCCCTGAGCCAATATCGCCTTCATCATGAAAGTTAACTCCTGCATCTTTATCAACAACAATGAAATCAGGGTGTTCTGTAATAGTTTTAAACATTTAAATTAGCCGCTTTGTCTTTATGTTTGCTATGATAATTCAATCTTCATATTTTTACTCTTTTTACAGGATGTTATTTTGCTTATACAAGTTCCAACTCCCTCTTCAAAAAAGCTTTTAAAAAGTTTCCGAGTTACCGCTATTGCAGCCGCTACTGCATTATTATTCGCTTGTACTAGTCAAGAATCAGTACAATTACCTACTGGCGTAAGCTTGGTTGAAACGGTATCTGCTCAAGAAGGTACGATTAACATCCCTTTTAAAAAGTACAAGTTAGCCAATGGCTTAACGGTAATTTTACATCAAGACAATTCAGACCCTTTAGTACATGTTGATGTTACCTATCATGTTGGATCAGCCCGCGAACAATTAGGCAAGTCAGGTTTTGCCCATTTCTTTGAGCATATGATGTTTCAAGGCTCACAAAATGTTGCTGATGAACAACACTTTAAAGTTGTTACTCAAAGTGGCGGTGACTTAAACGGCACAACAAACTCTGATCGCACCAATTACTTTGAAACCGTACCTAAAAATCAGTTAGAAAAAATGTTGTGGCTTGAATCAGATCGCATGGGGTTTTTATTAGAAGCGATCACAGCTGAAAAGTTTGAAGTACAGCGTGCTACTGTTAAAAATGAACGTGGACAGAATGTCGATAATCGTCCTTATGGCCGATTGAATGAAACCGTTAATCAGATGATTTTTCCACGTGAACATCCTTACTCATGGCCGACTATTGGTTATATGACTGATCTCGACCGCGGTACTGTTACTGATCTAAAAGAATTTTTCTCTCGCTGGTATGGACCTAATAATGCGGTAATTACCATTGGTGGTGATATTGATGAAGCTCAAACACTTGCTTGGGTGAATAAATATTTTGGCGACTTAAATGCGGGGCCTGCGGTAGATAATATCGCTAAAACATCAGTGACACTTGAGGGAAATCGTTATTACTCATTTAGCGATAACGTTTCTTTACCTTTACTTTATATCAGTTTCCCTACCGTTTACGGTATGCATGAAGATGAGCCTGCGTTGGATGTACTTGCTAATATTCTAGGCAGTGGGCCTACTTCGTTACTTTATAAAAACTTAGTGAAATCGGGCGTTGCCGTGCAAGCGGGAGCAAGTCATCCGTGTAGAGAATTAGCCTGTCAAATGAGTTTCTATGCCTTGCCAAATCCTCAGCAAGGTTTGTCACTAACAAAAATTGAACAAGTAATTAACGATACCTTAGTTGAGTTTGAAGAGCGCGGTGTTAATGGCGATGATTTATTAAAAACTAAAGTTGGTATAGAAACCGGTACCATTTATGGTTTGCAAAGTGTTTCAGGCAAGGTATCAAACTTAGCGCATTATCAAACAATGTTAGGCAATGCTAACTACACTGAACAACAAGTTGCTCGCTATAATAAAGTGACAAAAGACGATGTTATGCGGGTATTTAAGCAATACATTAAAGGAAAAGGTGCTGCAGTATTATCAATAGTTCCTCAGGGGCAAGAAGCGTTAGTCGCTAAAGCAAATAACTTTACTCTACCTGACGTAAGTAACCCTGCTAAATTAGCTCAACTTGATACAGCGATTATGAAGAATACTAGCGCCTTTGATCGCAGTATTATGCCTACTTCTCCTGCTAACCCACAGATTACTGTACCAAGTCTATGGAAAGAAACCTTTGATAATGGTATTGAAGTTATTGCGACTAAAAATAGTGAAACACCTACGGTGAGTTTATTATTAAGTCTTGATGGCGGTATTTTATTAGATTCGGCCGAAAAAGCAGGTTTGGCGAGTTTAACTGCTTCATTGATGAATGAAGGCACTACTGTTCGTAGTAAGGAAGAGTTATCGAATGAACTAGCTAAGCTAGGTAGTGATGTTTCTATTGGCGCAGGGGGGCGTAATACTTACATTAAAGTAAACAGCTTGGTTAAAAATCTTGATGCGACACTCGCCTTAATGAATGAAATGATGTTTAAACCTGAATTTGCAGAAGATGACTTTAAACGAGTTAAGAATCAGTTAATTCAAGGTTTACAGCAAGGTAATAAAGATGCTCGTACACTAGCTAGCAATGCATCAAAACAAGTGACTTATGGTAAAGGAAATCGTTTTGGTATTGCTGATAGTGGCACTATTGAGACAGTATCAGCGATAACGCTTGATGATATTAAGCGTTTTTACCAAACTTATTTCTCGCCTGCTAAAGCAAGTTTAGTTGTGGTTGGTGATATTAATAAAGCTGATTTATTAGCTAAGTTAGCTTCATTGAAAGATTGGCAGGGTAAAGATTATAATATTAACGCGGATTATAGCTTCCCAGAAGTAACACCTAATAAGCTTTATTTTGTTGATTTACCTAATGCAAGTCAGTCGGTAATCAAGTTATCACGCCGCGGTATGACTTATGACGCTACTGGTGAATACTTTAAGGCGACACTAATGAATTACCCATTAGGTAGTGCATTTAATAGTCGTATTAATTTAAACCTACGTGAAGACAAAGGTTATACCTATGGCGCATCAAGTTACTTTTCAGGCGGAAAAACCTTAGGTAGTTTTAGTGCCGGCGCTAGTGTTAAAAAAGAGCATACCTATGATGCTATGGTTGAAATAGAAGCAGAGCTGAAAAACTACCAGCAACATGGTTTAACAGCAGAGGAAGTTACCTTTATGCGCCAAGCCATTTCACAAAATGAGGCGTTGAGCTTTGAAACACCGAGTCAGAAAAGTGGTTTTTTGAGACAGATATTACAATTTAATTTACCTGTAAATTACGGTAAAGAGCAAAATAAAATCATCAATAATATTACCCTGAAACAGTTAAATAATATTGCAGCAAAAGAATTATCACAACCTATGCAATGGATTGTTGTTGGTGACGGTCAAGTAGTTAGACCGCAATTACAAGCACTTGATATTGAAGTCGTTGAATTAGAATTGGCTAAGTAATAGCGTTTAGCATAAAAAATAAAGCTGAATTTCCATTACAAGGCATTGAAAACCGTTAAAAGCCCCTTATTTATATGAGTATCAATAAGGGGTTTTTACCTTTTACTCGCTAAATACTAAATCAGGCTAATAGTTAGACTGATTAGTATTATAGGAATTATTTTGACACTCTCATTAACTGATTATATTGGCGCTTTTAGCCAAAGTGAAAATTTGGCTGCCGTGGCAGGTATTGGACGCGGTATAGAGCGAGAAGCATTACGAATATTGCCAGAAGGCAAGTTATCGGAGCATGGGCACTATCATCAGCTTGGTTCAGCGCTTACGCATGGACAGATAACTACAGATTATTCAGAAACCTTACTTGAGTTCATCACCCCGGTAAGTCACTCCCCAGAGCAAGCAATTGCTCAACTACAAGATATTCAAAAATATACCTTTGAAAACATTGAAGGGGAACTGCTATGGCCAATGAGTATGCCTTGTTTTGTAAACGATGCAGCAAAGATACCTTTGGCACAGTATGGGCATTCTAATATAGGTAAAATGAAGACAGTTTACCGTCAAGGTTTGAAAAATCGTTATGGCTCTATGATGCAAGTCATATCAGGTATACATTTTAACTTTTCATTTTCACAAGATTTTTGGAAAGTACAACAAAAACTTCATCAGTCATCGGGTGATAAGTCGTCATCCCTTGATGACTTTATCTCTGAACGTTATTTTTCTATTTTAAGAAATTACAAACGCTTCTGTTGGTTGATCCCATACTTATACGGTAGTTCTCCAGCAATTTGTGGTTCTTTTTTACAAGGGAAAGAACATAAATTACCTTTTAAAAAATCACCTTTTGGTGCGCTATACCTTGAGCATGCCACTTCATTGCGCATGAGTGATTTAGGTTATACCAGCTCTGAGCAATCAGCATTAAAAATTTGTTATAACAATTTGGCTGATTATGTTGAGGGTGTTCAACAAGCGATTAAGCTCAAATCTAAAGATTTTGCTAGCATTGGTGTTAAAGTTGATGGTCAATATCAACAGTTAAACGATAACGTGCTACAGATTGAAAATGAGCTATATGCGCCTATTCGCCCTAAGCGTGTTGCTAAACCAGGTGAGAAACCCTCTGTAGCATTAGGAGAGCGCGGTGTTGAATACATTGAAGTAAGAGCGCTTGATGTAAACCCTTTTTCAGATACCGGCATTAGCCTTGAGCAAGTGCACTTCTTAGATATATTTATAACCTTTTGCGCTTTTGTAGATAATAAAGAGTTTGATTGTACTCGCCAGGCACACCATGAAGAAAATATGGATGCAGTGGTATTACGTGGTCGAGATCCTGAATTATTGCTTAGTGATGCGAATTGTTGTGGTGAAGTTAAGCTGAAATCGGTTCCTGAGTGGGGCAATGAATTGTTTGAGCAGATGCAGCAAGTTGCACAGCTCTTAGATAAGGCCTACCAAACGAATAAGTACAGTGAAGCCATAGTCCGCGAACAAGCTAAGATCAATGATGCTAGTTTAACGCCATCAGCGCAGTTAATATCGACAATAAAACAACAATGCTTATCTGAGTATGCATTAGATAAAGCGAGCGAATATCAACGACAAGCGAAAGCTCGTGATTATCAATTTTATGATCAAGAATTTTTTGATCAAAGTACTCCTGCCTCGCATAAAGCTCAAGCGGATATTGAAGCGGCTGATAAACTAAATTTTGATGATTTTTTAACAGATTATTTTGCTTAAAGTAATGTTAATTTTGTGTGTGATTTTTACTAAGAACAAACATGAAAGTAGAAAAATAAGAATAAAAAAAGCGCGTCAAGCAGACGCGCCGGTTATTTAAGCAAACAAAACTTAAATCAAATGAAAGCAATCCAGGGAAGGAAGTTTCAATTATTAAGACGTCGTAATGATTAGAAAGTTCCTTTTATTTTAAATATTTCATTGTTCACTTCCCTTCGTTCAAGCCAATTCCATTGATATAATGCCGAAATTACCTTTAATACCAATCGATTAAAGTGGTTAATCTTTTTAAAAATAAATTGACGATCAACCGAAATATGGAGTAATACAGCGCTATTCTAATATCGATTTTATCAAATTTAAGACAAAAAGCGCCCAACTACTTATTAAAGTGAGGGAGCTCATAAACATGGAACATACCTAAGAAGAGCGGAATAACATGATTGTTATGCTGAGTTCCATCAGTATTAAATTTAAGACAAAAAAAGCGCCCAACTACTCATTAAAGTGAGGAGAGCGCATAAACATGAAACATACCTAAGAAGGGCGGAATAACATGTTTGTTATTCTAACTGTAGGACATATCAAATTTGAGACAAAAAAAAGCGCCCAACTACTTATTAAAGTGGGGGAGCGCATAAACATGAAACATACCTAAGAAGGGCGGAATAACATGTTTGTTATTCTAACTGTAGGACATATCAAATTTGAGACAAAAAAAAGCGCCCAATTACTCATTAAAGAGAGTAGAGCGCATAAACATGAAACATACCTAAGAAGAGCGGAATAACATGTTTGTTATTCTAACTGTAGGACATATCAAATTTGAGACAAAAAAAAGCGCTCAACTAAATTTAGAGAGCGCATAAACATGAAACACTAAGGGAATAACATAACTGTTAAGTAAGAGTGTTGTTATTGAGCTTAGTTCAATTTATTTAAAAGTTTCTTATATTTATTTTAAAATAGAATAGTTATGAATTATCACTGAGAAAAACGAAATAACATGTTTGTTATTCTAACTGTAGATGATATCAAATTTCAGGAAAAAAAAGCGCCCAACTACTTATTAAAGTGAGGGAGCGCATAAACATGAAACTTACCTAAGAAGGGCGGAATAACATGATTGTTATTCTAAGCTCCATCAGTATCAAATCTAAGACAAAAAAAAGCGCCCAACTACTTATTAAAGTGAGGGAGCGCATAAACATGAAACTTACCTAAGAAGGGCGGAATAACATGATTGTTATTCTAAGCTCCATCAGTATCAAATCTAAGACAAAAAAAAGCGCCCAACTACTTATTAAAGTGAGGGAGCGCATAAACATGAAACTTACCTAAGAAGGGCGGAATAACATGATTGTTATTCTAAGCTCCATCAGTATCAAATCTAAGACAAAAAAAAGCGCCCAACTAAATTTAGAGAGCGCATAAACATGAAACACTAAGGGAATAACATAACTGTTAAGTAAGAGTGTTGTTATTGAACTTAGTTCAATTTATTTTAAATATATTTGAAAACAGGCTAATTATAAAATATCACCAAGAAATATGCCTAAGAAGAGCGGAGTAACATGATTGTTACTCCGAGTGTCATATCAAATTTCAGGCAAAAAAAAGCGCTCAACTACTTTTTAAAGAGAGGAGAGAGCGCATAAACATGAAACACTAAGGGAATAACATAACTGTTAAGTAAGAGTATTGTTATTGAGTTTAGTTCAAATTATTTTAACGTTTATTTTATTTATTTTTAAAATAGAATAATTATAGATATTGCGAATAAACACGAAATAATAGGAGCGTTTTCTAACTGT
>Ga0209396_1001166_pt1 | contig 29848 bp, 26 predicted proteins | sample GOMGulsemesocosm_6_FD_184638 | JGI IMG/M metagenome (GOLD analysis project Ga0209396, IMG submission 184638) | Methane-oxidizing microbial communities from mesocosms in the Gulf of Mexico - GOM8C Gulf of Mexico (SPAdes) (version 2) | ecosystem: Environmental > Aquatic > Marine > Cold seeps... | reverse complement strand
GGCTATGGTTTTGTTACCGACGAAATAAAAGTCACCAACGGTGAAAACGAAATAGTATATATTGATGGTGAAACTGAAAATCAAGTAACACTGAATGGTTTTAGCCGTTTAGCTGACAAAATTGAAGGTTTACCTCATAGTTATTATGTACAAGTACGTAGTCACACCAGTGTTGATAGTCGTTTAGAGAATGTCGGTTATGGTGCCGGCGTTTTACTTTGGTATCGGAACGATAATATTGCTGATAATAAGGTAGATGAACATGCAGGTGAATTATTTATTGGCGTTGTCGATGCGGATCAAAACCTCGTAAAATCGTCGAGTGACAATATACAAAATTCAACTTTTCAACTACACGATGCCGCTTTTGGTTTAGATATTCAACAGCCATTTCCAGGGGATAATCATCAAGAAGCGGTTAGTTCATTTAGCGATGAAGATGACTATTCTTCACCAGAGCAACCAGAATCAGGTATTAAATTGCCTATATATGGTTTCGGTATGAATGTTGACACACAAAGCTCTGATAGCACAACCGCTACCATTACGTTAACTGGTCCTGCAGAGGCCTCTGACTTAGTGGCCTCATTTTCTACAGCTATTAACGACTTAGTCGTTAATTTCACATCAACGGCTATCGGTGGTGATGGGCAGTATCATTACGCGTGGGATTTTGGTGATAATGGTAGTAGCAGCGAACAGAATCCAAGCCATACTTATGATCAAGCTGGTTCTTATACTGTCGTGTTAACTCTTACTGATGGCTTAGGTGTAATAAGTCGAGTTACACATAACACAACGGTTAACGCTGCTGTTGTAGTTGTTCCGCCTGCGAAGGTGAAAAGTTCTAGCGGCGGTGGCTCTATCGGATTTGGTTTACTTTTTGGGCTTTGTTTATTTAGACGAGTTAGGCGCTAAACGATTAGTAGAATACTAACAAATGCTTAACTTTTTATATGAAAGTTAAGCATTTGAAAAATGTTCACGCTCGCCCATCCAACGTTGAATAATGGCTTGGGCATTTTGTGGATATTTCTTCCAAAGAAGATAGGCGTGTTGTTGCACTTCAGGAATGAGATGCGCATCTCGCATCAGATCAGCAATTCTTAAATCAGCCAGCCCTGTTTGTTTCGTACCTAATACTTCACCAGGCCCACGTATTTCAAGATCTTTTTGTGCAATCACAAAACCGTCGTTACTTTCTCTTAAAACCGTTAAGCGTTTGATAGCAGTTTTAGATAATGGATTTTTGTACATCAATACACAGTGCGAAGCGACAGTGCCTCGACCCACTCGGCCACGTAACTGATGTAATTGAGCTAAGCCTAAACGTTCAGGGTTTTCAATGACCATTAAGCTTGAATTAGGGACATCAACGCCAACCTCTATTACCGTTGTGGCAACAAGTAAGTTTAACTCGCCTTCCTTGAAGGCTGCCATGACCGATTGCTTTTCAGCGGCTTTCATTCGACCATGCACTAAGCCTATTTTTAATTCGCTTAACTGTGCTTGTAAATAAACGGCGGTATCTTCAGCCGCTTGGCATTGTAAAACTTCAGACTCTTCAATTAAGGTACAAACCCAATAAGCTTGACGGTTATCTTGCATACAACCTTGTCGAATACGTTCTATAACATCGTCACGACGTGAATCGGGTAAGGCGATGGTGTTTATTGGGGTTCTACCAGGAGGTAGCTCGTCAATAATAGAGGTATCCAAATCGGCATAGGCGGTCATGGCTAATGTTCGAGGAATAGGCGTTGCTGTCATGATCAATTGATGCGGATAATTACCTTCAAACGCCCCTTTCTCTCGTAAAGACAAACGCTGATGAACACCAAAGCGATGTTGTTCATCAATAACAATAAGGGCCAATTTATGAAAGTTAACTTTATCTTGAAATAATGCATGGGTACCGACAATCATTTGCATGTTGCCATTTTCGATATGTTCTAAAGCATGACGTCTGGCTTTTGCTTTAGTTTTTCCTGCGAGCCAACCAACACTAATATTAAGCGGCTCAAACCAGTGTTGAAAATTAATGGCATGCTGTTCAGCTAAAATTTCTGTTGGTGCCATTAAAGCAACTTGATAGCCTTCACTGATAGCGGTGAGCGCCGCTAATGCCGCAACTAAGGTCTTTCCTGAACCTACATCACCTTGCACTAAACGCATCATAGGTTGTGTTTTTGCTAAGTCGAAGCGAATTTCATTAACGACACGGGCTTGAGCATTTGTAGGGGAAAATGGTAAGGATGCTAAAAATTTATCGTTCAGACTTTCATTAACGCTTAAAGATAATGAACGATGCACATCACTAGCCTGGCGTACTTTCAGCATACTCAAATTATGGGCAAGTAATTCTTCTTTTATTAAACGTAACTGAGCAGGATGTTTGCCTTCTTCTAGCTGAATTACCGATGTGTCTGGTGGCGGGCGATGAATAAGGCCTAGAGCTTGTGCTAGCGAATAGTTATGTAAGTTAAATTCATCAGGCAGTAACTCTTCAACTTGACCACGTTGTAATCTAATTAATGCTTGTTCAGTAAGGTTACGTAAGGTTATTTGTCGTAAGCCCTCGGTTGTTGGGTAAACAGGTGTTAGTGTTTCTTCAACGGCAGTTAACGGCTGATCTTCATCAAGGGACTTATATTCTGGGTGGATAATTTCAAAGCCACGGGCGCCACGTTTTATTTCACCATAACAGCGAATATTCAGGCCAAGTGCCAAGTTGTTTTTTTGCGAGGCAGTAAAGCGGAAAAACCTAAGGTTAACTGTTCCTGAACCGTCTTGAATCGTAACGACCAACATACGTCGCTTGCCATTGATAATTTGGCTGCCGGTAACTTCACCAATAATATTGGTGAAAACACCGGGGAAACAATCGCGTATAGAGGTAACTCGTGTCCGGTCTTCATAACGGTTTGGCAAGTGAAAAAGCAAATCTTGAATTGAAATCAAGCCGACCTTTGCTAGTTTTTCTGCCATGCTTGGGCCAACACCTTTTAGGCTAGTGATGGCTATTTGTGCGAGTTTTGCTAACCCTTTTGACACTGAGCTTTAGTCCTTTTATTAATCAAGTTCAGTTACGTTATGTGTTAATTATCTAATGCTTGCCAAGCTTTTTGGGTCATTTGCATTTGCTGCCACCATTCTTCTGAAGCAACAATTTGTCCGTCTTCATCAATAATTGGGTAAGGTAAACCTTTACGTTTACATGCTTCAGAAAAAATAGGGTGACCACCTTCAAATAAGAAGCGTTGACGACGCAGTTCACTTATACGTGGCGTATCATACATACCCGCTAATTGACGCTGGCGCTGTGCTTCATAAAGTACCACTGAACAAGCAACAGAAACATTTAACGACTGCACCATGCCAACCATAGGTATAACAATATGTTGGTCAGCCATTTCAAGGGCGATATCTGAAGCACCAAATTTTTCTTGCCCTAAAATAATGGCAGTGGGTTTTGTATAATCTATTTCATGAAAATCGACGGCTGTATCTGAAAGATTAGTCACTAAAACTTGCATGCCTTGCTTTTTCAATTCACAAATAGCATCTGCTGTTTTGTTATAATTATGAACATCAATCCAGTTTTGACTACCGGCAGCACTACCACCACGTACTTCCATCTCTTCGCTTTTCCATATGGCATGTACATCACTTATACCAATAGCATCAGCTGTACGAACAACTGCAGCTAGATTATGCCTTTTATGAACACCTTCCATGCAAACGGTTAAATCTGGCTGGCGTTGGTCGAGCATCTTGTTTATTCTTTCTAATCTTTCAGGAGTCATATTCTTCGCACTTAAACTTTATGATTCATTGTCTAAATAAATTTAAACGAATCACTTATCAAACATAAGCTAATTGTTTCAATTTATTTGACGGCTTCCCCTAAGATTTAACTGTTATGTGTAACACTCAACTTGAAGGGGACGATATACTTTACAGCCTACAGCCCGATATTAACCAACGTTAGGTAATTCCATCACGCCATCAATTTCAATTAATACGTCTTTCGGTAAACGAGAAACTTGCACTGCTGCACGAGCAGGGTAAGGCTGTGCAAAATATTGGCTCATCACTTCGTTTACGGTTGCAAAGTTAGCTAAGTCCATCATGAAAATATTTACTTTCACCATATCGTTAATATTACCGCCAGCGGCTTCACAAACCGCGACTAAATTTTTGAATACTTGGTGAGTTTGTTCTGTAAAGTCTTCAGAAACAACAGCCATTGTTGCTGGAACAAGAGGGATTTGCCCTGAAAGATAAACAGTATTATTTACTTTTACGGCTTGGCTGTAAGTGCCAATTGCACTAGGTGCGTTATCTGTACTGATAATAGATTTCATAATATTTCCTACAACTTAATATGGTTTAATTTTATTGGTTACTTGTTACGCACTACGCGCTGTACATCAACCATTACTTTAATTTTTCGGATTATGTTGGCTAAATGAATGCGGTCACGACAGGTTATTTCCATGTCGATAACATACAAACCAGAGTCTTTCTCACCGGAGTTTAGCGTATGAACATTAGATTCACACTTAGCAATAACATTGGTTAATGAAGCTAATGCACCTTGGTGATTAATAATTTCAATGCGTAACTTAGCAATAAAGTCTCGGTCGATATCGTTATCCCATTTCACTGGGAATAAACTGCCTTGTTCATGGCCTTTAATATTACGACAACCTTGCTGATGCACCATTAACCCTTTACCCGGGCTTAAATATGCGAGAATGCTATCACCTGGTATCGGTCGACAACATTTACCATAACTAACCAGCATGCCTTCAGTGCCCTTTATTGGCATTTTAGCTTTACTGTTGGTGTCGCTCAAATCAGCGTCGTTGTTATCTTCAGTAAACTCGTCGGTTAAACGTCGGGCAATACCAATACTTAGCGCATTACCTAAGCCAATATTGACCATCAGTTCATCGAGTGTAGAGTTACCGGTTTCTTTAACAACATGATCAATTTTCTCTTGATCAATGTCTTCAATATCCAATTTTCCTAGCGCATGATTTAATAAACGTCGACCTAAACCATAAGACTCATTTTGTTCTTGTGAGCGCAGGTATGTACGAATTTGTAAACGTGCTTTAGATGTAACGACAAAATTAAGCCAAGTTGCATTAGGGCGAGCAGCAGAAGAGGTAATGACTTCAATCGTCTGCCCAGAATCAATGGGTTGACTTAACGGGTAAGGTTTACGGTCAACTTTAACGCCAACACATGAGTTACCAACATCTGTGTGAACTGCATAAGCGAAATCGACTGCAGTTGCACCCATAGGTAATTCGATTATACGTCCGTCAGGGGTGAAAACGTAAATTTCTTCAGGGAATAAATCCGACTTTACATTTTCAATGAATTCAAATGAACTACCTGCGCTTTGCTGTAATTCTAATAAGCTTTGCATCCAACGACGTGCTTTCATTTGTGCCGTAGTGCCACTTTCGTCCCCTTCTTGTTTATATAACCAATGAGCTGCAACACCTTTGTCAGCCATTTGGTCCATATCTTGGGTACGAATTTGAATCTCTACAGGTATACCATGCGGCCCAATAAGAGAAGTATGAAGTGATTGATAACCATTGGTTTTTGGAATCGCGATATAATCTTTAAAGCGGCTCTCAATGGGTTTGAATAAATTGTGTACTCCGCCAAGTGCTCGGTAACAATTATCAATTTTATTTTCAACAATTACGCGAAAAGCGTAAATATCCATGACCTCGTTAAACATAAGCTCTTTATTCAACATTTTACGATAAATAGAATAAAGGTGCTTTTCACGGCCGATGACTTCAGCTTTAATGCCACTTTCTGCGAGGCGAGCTGCAATTTCTTCTTGAATATTATTAACGATTTCTTTGCGATTACCACGTGCTTGTTTCACTGCAGATTTAAGTGCCCGTGAACGCATAGGGTATAGTGCTTCAAAACCTAAAACTTCTAATTCATTTTTGGTATCGTGAATACCTAAACGGTTAGCAATGGGGGCGTAAATATCTAGAGTCTCGCGGGCAATACGACGACGTTTATCAGGGCGTAAAGCACCAAGGGTACGCATATTATGAGTACGGTCGGCAAGTTTAATAAGAATAACGCGAATGTCTTGCACCATAGCAAGCACCATTTTACGGAAATTTTCCGCTTGCATTTCTTCTTTGTTATCAAACTTTAACTTATCAAGCTTACTCACCCCTTCAACTAACTCAGCAACCGTATAACCAAATAACTCGGATAATTCGTCTTTTGTTACTGGTGTATCTTCGATAACATCATGAAGTAAAGCCGCCATAAGCGTTTCGTGATCTAGGTGCATTTTAGCTAAATTTAATGCAACGGCAACAGGGTGAGTTATATAAGGTTCACCGCTTGAGCGCATTTGTCCATCATGAGCTTCACGTGCCACGAGGTATGCCTGTTTTAATAGGTCAACTTGTACTTTAGAAAGATAGCTTGAAACAAGTTCTTTTAATGGTTCAAAAAGGTACACGCATGAAATCCTGAATGATTAGTCTGAGCAGATTTTTCTGTCAGTGGGTGCTATAGGTTATATATACAGAATACGCCATTCAATAAATACTGACAATAAAAAACGCGTGATCATTACAGGAATGATCACGCGTTTTTATGTATTTAGTCGCTATAAGCTAAATTAGCAATTTATAGTTGTGGCTGAGCGCCGCCAACAATAGCAGCTACAGCAGCAAGTTCTGCAGAGTCTTGTTGAACTTGTTCATGACGATCACTATCGTTCATAACTTCAGTTGTGATCAAACCTTCTTCGATTTCACGTAAAGCGATAACGGTTGGTTTGTCATTTTCTGGATCAACTAAAGGCTCTTTACCGCCTGTGGCAATTTGACGAGCACGACGAGATGCAATTAACACCAAGTCAAAACGATTGCCTACTTTTTCTACAGCACCTTCAACAGTTACGCGAGCCATTTGGTCACTCCAACTTAAAAATTTATAAAATAGTGCCGTAGTTTACTGAGCTACAGGCTATTAAGCAAGGTATAGATCTGGTTTCTGGCCAAAATCAATGAATTTTTAGTCGTTTAATAATTCACTAAACATTTGCTGATGAGTTATCGTTTGTTGGCTAAGTTTTAAGCGTTGATTATTTACTATGGTGGTTAATTCACTTAATGCTTGATCGAAATCGTCATTAACAATGATGTAATCGAATTCATTATAGTGAGAGCACTCAGCTTGTGCTTGAGCCATACGCGACTTTATGATTTCTTCGCTATCTTGACCGCGCTTGTTTAAGCGACTTTCTAGCTCTGCTTTTGATGGCGGGCTAATGAAAACTGTGGTCACATTTGGTTTTTTTATACGAACTTGTTGCGCACCTTGCCAATCAATATCAAGAAACACATCGATACCTTGTGCAAGTTGTAAATCAATAGCGGTTTCTGAAGTACCGTAATAATTACCAAATACTTCTGCGTGTTCATAAAATTCATTATTTTCTATTTGCTGCTTAAATTGTTCTACGCTAATAAAATGATAATGTTCTCCATCATTTTCACCCGGACGAGATTCTCTTGTGGTATGTGAAACAGATACCTGCATTGTTCTGCTAGAATCTTGAGATAATAGTGCTTTGATTAAACTTGATTTTCCTGCCCCGCTCGGTGCAGAAAGAATAAATAAATTACCGGGTGTTGTCACAATATTGCCTTTTACACTCAAGAGATGAATAAATGATTTAGCGGGCATTATACCGAGTGTTAGTATTTTTTCATCAACAAAAAATAAGCTAGCCGTTAACTAACACCAAGGTTCATTGCATTACGGGTACTTTCTTTTACTAAATAAAGACGTTCATCAGCATGTTGTAAAACTTGTTCAATAGAATTTTTCTCTGAAGGAAGCACTTGTACCGCGCCAATACTAATAGTAACGAACTCTGCAACATTGGAGTCTTTATGAGAAATTTTTAGGTCGGTAACCGCGGTTAAACAAGCATTTAAAATCGTGGCTACTTGAGTCTCTGCTCGTTCACAGAAATGAAAATAAAATTCCTCACCACCACAGCGATAGATCTCTCCTTCACAGGTAAATAAAACTCTTCTTATAGCGTTTGACACCTTTCTTAAAACAATGTCACCTTGCTGGTGTCCGTATAAATCATTGTATTTTTTGAAAAAATCAATGTCTACTATACCTAATGTTAAAGCAGTATTATGGTGTTCGGCATATTGCCATAACTTAGCAATATTTGATTGCCATTTTCTGCGATTAGGAAGTTCAGTTAAGCTGTCAACATTGGCAGATTTTTCTAATAATTTACGCTGACGAATAAGTTCTAAATGATTATTTACTCTTGCTTGCACGATAGCGTAATTAAAAGGTTTTTGAATATAATCACATGCTCCCAATGTTAATCCTAGTTCTTCATCTTCAACACTTTGTAGGCCAGTGATAAAAATAACGGGAATATGAGTTAATTCAGGAATTTGTTTTAATTTAACGATTAACTCAAATCCACTTTCTTGAGGCATGAGTACATCTAATAGAATAAGATCAGGATGAAGATCTAGGGCTGTTTGTAAACCCTGGTGAGCGCTTTTACTGGCAACAACATTGTGATGTTCTTTAAAAATAGAAGCTAATATTTTTAAATTACTACTCTCGTCGTCGATACATAAAATTGTGAATTGCTTATCGGAGCGTCGCCTTTGTTCACTTATAACCGCATTAGTATTCATAAAATCCTTTTTATACTACGAAACTACCAAATGATTATCGTTAAAAACAAACAAAAAAGCCAACTCAATTTGAGCTGGCTTATAGTTGATCGTTCTTAAACCTATAATTAATTGATAATGAGGCCTAATTTTCCCAATTTAATATGACTTTTCCGGACTGTCCTGAATGCATAATATCAAAGCCTTCTTGAAAATCATCAATATTAAAGTGGTGGGTAATAATTGGCGATAAATCTAACCCCGATTGAATTAAACTCGCCATTTTGTACCAGGTTTCAAACATTTCTCGGCCATAAATGCCTTTAATAGTTAATCCTTTAAATATAACTTGGCTCCAATCTATTGCCATGTCATTACCTGGAATACCTAACATGGCAATTTTTCCGCCGTTGTTCATATTTTCTAACATAGCGGTGAATGCCATTGGAACGCCTGACATTTCCATACCAACGTCGAAACCTTCAGTCATACCTAACTCTGTCATTACATCGGTTAAATTTTCTTTACTCACGTTAACAGCACGAGTTGCGCCCATTTTACGTGCTAAATCTAAGCGATATTCATTAATATCAGTAATAACAACATGGCGAGCACCAACATGTTTAGCTACTGCCGCAGCCATAATGCCAATAGGGCCAGCGCCGGTAATAAGTACGTCTTCGCCTACTAAGTCAAAAGATAATGCCGTATGAACCGCATTGCCAAACGGGTCAAATATAGCGGCTAAATCATCAGAAATTTCATCGGGTAATTTAAACGCGTTGAAAGCTGGGATCACTAAATATTCAGCAAATGAACCTGTCCGATTAACACCTACGCCGACCGTATTGCGACATAAATGCGTTCGGCCGCCACGACAGTTTCGACAATGACCACAGGTAATGTGTCCTTCACCTGATACACGGTCACCTAAATTAAAACCCTTAACTTCTTGTCCAATGCCAACCACTTCACCTGCATATTCATGACCAACAACCATAGGTACAGGAATGGTTTTTTGCGCCCATTCATCCCAGTTATAGATATGGATGTCGGTACCGCAGATTGCCGTTTTCTTAATTTTAATTAATAAGTCGTTGTGGCCAAGTTTTGGCTTGTCACTTTCGGTCATCCAAATGCCGGGTTCAGCTTTTAATTTTGCTAATGCTTTCATAAATTTTTCCTCAGCGATTAATCGATAATTTTCATTTCTTTGCCAATACGAATAAAGGCTGAAATGGCTTTATCAAGTTGCTCTTTGGTATGAGCTGCTGAAATTTGGGTACGAATTCGTGCTTGGCCTTTAGGTACTACTGGGAAAGAAAAGCCAATAACATAAATACCTTCTGCTAATAATCGACTCGCCATTTCGCTCGCTACTTTTGCATCACCTAACATCACAGGTATGATTGCGTGATCAGCACCGGCACAGGTAAAACCTGCAGCTTCCATATTGTTACGGAAATAACTGGCATTATCTTTTAATGTTTTACGTAATTCGCCACCTTCGGCGAGTAAATCAATCACTGTGATTGACGCGTTAACAATCGCAGGTGCTAATGAATTAGAAAACAAGTACGGGCGTGAACGTTGACGTAACCATTCGATGGTTTCTTTTTTACCTGAAGTGTAACCGCCTGAAGCGCCACCCATTGCTTTACCTAGTGTACCGGTAATAATGTCTACGCGACCCATAACTTCACAGTACTCGTGGCTACCACGACCTTCTTCACCAACAAAACCTACAGCATGAGAGTCATCAATCATTACCAAGGCATTGTACTTGTCAGCTAAATCACAAACGGCTTTTAAGTTGGCGATAACACCGTCCATTGAAAATACGCCGTCCGTTGCAATAAGTTTAAAACGAGCGCCTGCTGCATCGGCAGCTATTAGCTGTTGCTCTAAATCGCTAGCATCGTTATTGGCATAGCGGTAACGCTTCGCTTTACATAGACGAACACCATCAATAATTGATGCATGGTTTAAAGAGTCACTGATAATGGCATCTTCAGCCGTTAATAAGGTTTCAAATAAACCTGCATTCGCGTCAAAACATGAAGAATAAAGAATGGTATCTTCCATGCCTAAAAATGTGCTTAATTTGGCTTCTAGCGTTTTATGAATATCTTGCGTTCCACAAATGAAACGTACCGATGCCATACCAAAACCATGCTCGTCTAAGCCAGTTTTTGCTGCAGCGATAAGGCTAGGATGATTTGCTAAACCTAAATAATTGTTTGCACAGAAATTAACAACAGCATCGCCTGATGCTACGGCAATGTTAGGTTGTTGCGCTGTGGTAATAATACGTTCGGCTTTATATAAACCGTCTTCTTTAACTTGCTCAATCTGATCATTTAAATGTGCGTAAAAATTTGCGTTGTTTGAAGAGTCGCTCACAACAATTCCTTATTAATAGGTTTGAATAATATTAGTATTATTATCCTAGACGAATATTGAAAAAAGTGACACTAGTTAGTTTTACGCCTATTTAATTGGGTAAAATGACATAATAACCTGTCAAATTGACATTTTTTGGGTTCTAATTGTTATAGAACTATTAACGAGCGATGAATGTGATCACTGAAAAAGATGAAGAACTGCTGTCAATTTTACGTTGCAATGCGCGGGCGAGTGTCTCTGATATTGCCAGAGCAACCGGTGTTTCTCGAACGGCAATACAGAATAGGCTAACAAAATTAGAAAATAGCGGCGTGATAAAAGCTTACAGCATTGTTTTAGGCAGTGAGTACAGTAATAAGTTAATTACCTCTAATGTTTCGCTAAAGGTGAACCCAAACTTAAGACAAAATATCTGTATAGCATTGAGAAAACTACATAGCATCAGCCATATATACTCTATCAGTGGTGAGTTTGATTTATTGGTCACCATTCAAGCGCAGACATTAGAGAAACTGAGTGAAATTCTAAATGTTGTTTGTTCGTTAGAAGGAGTGGAGCGGACTAATTCATCAATTATTCTTGATACCATCTTTGAGAAGTAAATCTGAACAAATAAGCTTTATTTCAAGGTGCGGTTGAGCCATAAAGCAATGTTGTGTGCTAAAAATTTATTACGACGTAACAGATTATGCCCTTGGTTAACCCCTTTAAAAACTTGCGAAGTTGACCGGCTGTCACCATTCCATGAAAACAACTCTTGGGCAGTTAACATACTGCCTGAATGATGCGCTGAGCTAACAAAATAGGCTGGGATATCAATCAAATTTTTATAATGCTCTTTTTCCATATAGTCCATGATGGGTGACAGAATCACCAAACTATTAATACGAATTTTTTGGGCTAAAAGTACCGCTTCATTTACCGCACAACCACTGGCTACAATCGATATCGGTTGTTCATTGCCGACTTTATTTCGTAAATAACTATAAGCAGAAAAGACATCTTTTTCCCAATAAGAGGTTAACGTTGCAATTTCAGCTTGGTAACCAATAATATCTTTAACTTGTTTTTTTATCGTCTGGTGGGAAAACGCTGCAGACTCACTTGCACCGAAGCCTCTAAAATCTAACGCTAAAGCATTAATTCCTTGTTTAGCTAACAACTCCCCTAGTAAAGAATAACTTTTATTATTATGGGAGCAGTCATGTAATAATAATACGCCAGCACCTAACACATCACCTAAATAGTAATCGGCGGACAATAAAAAATCGTCGTCAGCAGAGAAATTTATTTGTTGTGCTGACATCGGGCTACTTGTTTGTGCCGTTTGATTCTTAGTGGGTGATGAAGATTCTTGTGCATGTAATAAAGGCGAGGCAAGCAAAAAACTGATAATAACTACCAAGCGTTTGAATAAATCAATGTTATGAAAACCCATCTTCATTTTTTTACACTGCAATTTTGTGTCCTGTTAATAGTATAGACGATAACAAACTCGATCTGCGTTGGGTATTTTTATTGTTTGCTTTAATGGCTATTTACATCGGTATATACTGCGTCTATCAACTACTAAAGAGCTTTCTCTGTGCGTTATCAATTTTCCCTAATGTTATACCGACTTATTTTCCTCTGTCTATTACCTGTTATTGCGGTGTTATTACTACTTCGTTCGAGTAAACAAAAGGCTTATAGACAAAGGCTTAATGAACGTTTTGGCTTTTTACCACGGGTACTTAAACCTGGGGGGATTGTGGTTCATGCGGCTAGCGTGGGCGAAGTTATCGCGTTAAAAAGTTTCATTACACAATTGCTTACCGCTAAACCTAATACTGTAATTACCGTTACCACTTTTACGCCTACGGGTTCAGAACAAGTGAAAAAACTGTTTGGTGACAGTGTTCAGCACTGTTATCTACCCCTTGATAGCACGTTATGTGTTGCTGCTTTTTTAAATAAATTAAAGCCGCAAGCCATGGTATTTATGGAAACTGAGCTGTGGCCTAACTTAATTGCGCAAAGTAAAGAGCGGGGCATTAAGTTACTGCTAATTAATGGTCGGTTATCGCAAAAGTCGATGAAGAGCTATAAAAAGCTTGCTTGGTTAATTACACCAACGATTAATTGTTTTAATAAAGTACTTTGTCAAAGCAGAATTAATTATGACAATTTTTTAGCTTTAGGTGCTGATATGACCCGCTGTGAAGTGTCGGGCAATGTAAAGTTTGATATCAGTATTAGTCAAAGTGTTACCGATAAACAAGTTGAGCTTACGCGGTTTGTTGACGAAAAACGGTCAGTTTGGGTCGTGGCAAGTACGCATCAGGGAGATGAAGTTATAGCGCTTAATGCCTTCTCTGTGTTATTAAAAATATGGCCTGAACTTTTACTTATTATTGTACCTCGACATCCTGAACGTTTTAATGAAGTAGCCACACTATGTACAGACAACGGCTTTACCTTTGCTCGTCGCAGCCAACAAGAGTTAGTAAGTAACGATAAGCAAATTTGGCTGCTCGACAGTTTAGGCGAGTTATTGCCTACTTGTGCTTTAGCGAGCGTTGTTACTATGGGGGGCAGCTTTTCAGACATTGGCGGTCATAACCCGTTAGAGCCAGCGTTGTTTAAAAAACCAATAGTGGTTGGCCCGAACATGAGTAATTTTGTTGAAGTAATGCAGCAGCTTGCTGAGCAACAAGGTATCGTACAGTTGACGCAAAACACTGATGAGAACAGCGATAGTATTAATGATGACTTAGCACAAGCGGTAAAGGCTATTTTATCTTCGAAAGACACGCAGCAAACATTGGGGGGCAATGCCTACCACGTGGTGATGCAGAACCAAGGAGCCAGTAAACGTTCGTTAAAACAGCTCATTAAGTTAATATAGTTTGGTTTAGATTAGATTAGTTTAGTTGTGCTTCAAATGTTAAAAAGACTGTACCAGATTGTTTATCAGCTAAAGCTGAATCAGGTGTGTTTTCTTGATGCTCAGCAATTAACAAGTATCGACCAGCAGAGGTTGGCGTGAAGTTGATTTCGCCTTTTGCATTCGATACTAGTTTAAGTGCTTGTGGGTCGTTTCTATAACGAGCGCCATCAGCAATTACCTCTACGGCAACATTTCTTTGAGCTTTACCATTAAATAAAAATTTGAAAGTTACTTCTTCGTTTTCTGCGATATCAGACGGATGCGTAACAGGCACTAGTTCTAATAAAGTACCGTCAGTGGCAAAGTTATCGCTAGGCGCATTCATCGTGACATAACTTTCTATTCTTGCGAAACCGTAGCTGGTTTTAACCTCTTTGGCATTTTTAGGTAATTTACCAGCAAGTTCCGCTTTATTAGCCCATATGCGCTTACGTTCTTCGCCAACTTTATAGGTTGTCATGTAAGCTGGTTTGTTATTATTAGTTAACTTGTAAGTGCCTGAAGACTTCAAATAATAGTCAGCCACGCTTTTCCTATGGCCTTTGTAGGTAGATGAAGGTCGAGTGACCTTTCCATTAGGTGTGATAATTTGAACGTAATCTGCGCCCATTGCTTTATCAACATTAAAAGTTTCGTTTGAGGCGGTAATATCTACCATTATCCACTCACCATTTTTGGCTGATAAGTTGAAGTGAGTAGGTAAAATCCAGCGTGAGTGTGCAAATGCTTGTGTGCTAATGGCGCATGTTAATGCAACGGCGATTAATTTTTTTATGTTCATAATATTTATTCCTGGTCAGTGTTTTATAAAATAGTATTTACTTCAAGTTACTGAGGTGTAATTGAAAACGTCATTTGGTCAGTTTCATTGGTTGCGGCTAGTGTAAATGTCTCTTTGCTGCCATTTAAAGTGAAGGGTTGACGAATAATAGCTCGCCCGCCGTTCTCTCTTACGACTTCAATAAATAAGGTGTACTGCCCTTTATTAAGGTCCATTTTATTATCATCTTGCGCCATAAAAGACAGTTTGAACTTTCCTGCTGCGCGAGTGGCAGAGGTTATTCCGTCAACAAGTGCCGCATCTTTTCGACCGGCTTTTCGCCACCATCGTCTAATGTCTTTTAACCATTTTGCTTGCTCTCGCCATAGTAAAAGAGTCCGTACAGACTTTCCTTTTGAGCTTTCAATCCAACTCGCTACATAAGGGCGGTGATATTCACCTGACTGATGTTTTAACGCGAGTTCAATGGATATTTCTGTGGGGATAATTGTGTCTTTATGCGCGTTAGCGGCAAAGCTAAAGAGGGATAAAAGCATAATCATTAACCCGGCTATTTTTATGTTCATGTAGTTCCTTACGTGCTGTTCGTCGCTTAAATATTAATTAAGCCCATAAAATGGAAGTGAAAATTATTGCGATGGTTACGCCTAAACTCACTGATAGCGTTCGGTTAAAGCGTCGTTGCGGCATAGCTAAAATAAAGCCGCTAATAGCAAAGACGATACAAAGAACACTGGTTATATCTATTATCCAGCCCCAAAAAGTGCTGGTATTCCTGCCTTTATGCAAATCATTTAGCAGCGCCCATAAACCATAATCAGTACGTTCAAAAAACAATTCACCACTGGCTAAATCAAGTGTTATGGCGGTATTTTCTCCCGCTTTCTTAATGCTAAAAAAAAGTTCGTTGCTTGTACTTTCAATAACAGCATTGGACAGCGAAATTGTTAGTTCCTGCTCAACGACTTCAACAACCTGAGTTATTTGTTTAAGCGATAAAGGAGGGCTATCAATCAAATTTAAATCTATAGCGAGTTCAGCTTCTTCTATATCAGCCTGATTTTCGCTAAACCATTCAGGATGATTTAACGTAATACCAGTGACTGAAAAAAATAATAACAGCGTCAATAACGCCATCGAAACATAAACATGAAGGAGGCGAGAAAAGCTTAAGGTGTTCTTATTAATTTGCATAAATAGTGTTGCGTTCTATATGAATAAAGAAGTAACAAGCTAACCCTGTTACTTCTTTAAACGTTTACCTTAATTAGAATGAAATTTGAGTAGCTAAGCGAAAGTTAACGCCGTCTCCTGCTGTAACGTTTGATACGCCGCCGCCCGCAAGATAATCAGTATCAAGTAAGTTTTGAATGTTAAAACGGAAATTTACCTCCTGATTACCTAAGGTTGTTTTATACGTTGCGCCAACATCTACGCGAGTATATGCATCTTTGGTGATGGTATTATCGCTATCAGCGAAGCGTTCACCTTCGTAAAAGGCGCCAATATTAACGGCAAACTGATCATTAAGTTCATAACGAGACCATATAGAAGCTGACCACTCAGGTGCATCAACGGGCGTTTTTCCTTGATAGTTTTCATCTTTGTCGTATTGAGCATCTAAATTCATTACAGATGCCATTACAAATAACTTATCCGTGACTGCGCCTTGTGCCGCCATTTCAAAACCTTTGTGTCGTTGCTCGCCGGCTTGTTCTGTTCTTGTATCAAAGTTAGGGTTATCGTCTAATGTCTCAGTAATTAACTTACCCGTTTTGGTAATATCAAAAATTGCGGCCGTTAATAATAAGCGCTCATCCATTAGTTGCCATTTAGTACCAACCTCTACTTGCTCAGAAGTCATTGCATCGAGTTTCATGCCATTGTTTACATCACGTTCATCTTCTAGTGTGTCACTTCTTTGTGGTTCAAAGCCTTCTGAATAACTTGCGTAGAATGTTGCTTTGTCGTCAGGGTGAAATAGAATGCCTGCTTTTGGTAAGAAGGATTCGTTATCTGCATTTTTTTTACTTTGTTTATCGTAACGTCCGCCTAGCGAGACTTGCCATTGGTCGTTAATCGTTATTAAGTCTTGTAGATACACGCCGTAATAGTCGTATTCACTGGTATAAAGTGAATCGTCAGTCTTGTAGCTTATATCAGGGCGTGTTGGTTCAGTACTGCCTGCAGAATAAACAACAGGAGTACCATTAACCTTTAATTGTCCGTAGTAATAATCTAAAGAATTCATACCTATTAATAATTGATGTTCAACATTAGCTAGCGTGAATTCGCCTTGAAAATCGATAAAAGCTGTTTTAAATTGCCAGTCGTCGAAACGATCGTAAGGTTTTGAGGTATATTCATCGCCTTCGATAAAAGTACTAGGTTTTTTAGGTGACGATTCAAAACGTTGGCGTTGAAAGATTTGTTCGTTATAACCCATTTCAACATGCCATTGATCATTTAATGCATAAGTAAAGTCGATACCAATATTTTCAACGGTAATATCGGTAAATGCCCACGACATATCACGTATGGTTTTTTTATCACCGATAACATTGCCCTTTTCATCTAACCAAGAGCCAGTATCTAAACCTGCTTCATCGTCAGTTCTGTCATAATGAACCCGTACCATGGCATCATCTGATATATCGTAATCAACAACTAATGCCCCTAGAAAACGATCGCGCTGACGTTGTTCGTCATTTTGATATTCACGTTGATATTCAACATCTTGCTTGACTAATACACCACGGTATCGCAATGACTCATCATCATTTAGCGCACCACCTGCATCAAGCGTTAATCGACTTGAACCTTCTTGATCTAAGTCCGCACCTAAAGAAAACAATGTCGCCGCTGTTGGCTTTTTTGTCACCATATTTACTAAGCCACCTGGGCCAGACTGACCATATAAAATACTTGATGGCCCTTTGATAACTTCAACACTTTCCAGTATCTCAATAGGTTGCTGATAGTGTGACCAATGTTGATGGCCATCTCTTAGGTAACCATTTGACGAACTTAATGAAAAACCACGCAAATTGAAAACTTCACGATTACGCTGCTTTGAACCAGCAGTTAAGCTGGCATCATTGGTTAATACCTCACCTAATGTAGTGGCGAGTTGTTCGGTTATTATTGAATTTGGAATGACAGTGACTGATTGTGATGTTTCTAATAATGAAATATCTGCACGCATTGCGCCGTTTGCTTCATCCACTTTATAGTCATTAAAGTAACTTCCTTTTACTTCGATTTTTTCTATTGCTGGGCTATTGTTCGGGGTTTCATTGGCTGCTGATGAAAAAGCGGTAAGGCTGGCGATAATTGCTAAGCATAAAGGAGAGTACTTCATTGGGGTTCCTAAAAGAAAATGTAAAAGATTAAATAATTCGCGCAGATAGTAATGATAATGATTATCATTTGCAAGGGCTTTAATGTAATAAATTACAATTAAGAATAATGAAGGGGTGTATTAAACAAAAACGCCACGACTTTACTGAATAAGCTAAAGTTCATGGCGTTGATTGTTATGAAGAGTAAATAGGTTTCAGGCAGGACAATATATACCCGAATTTATCAGATTATTTTAGAGATAGGTCTGGATAATGTTCAGCAATCAGTAAGTGAAGTTTCACTTTAAGCTGTGTGAATGTAACACCGTTCATTAAGTCACTCCCCTTTACGCGGATCCCCCAAGGCAGTTCTTCAGGAAGCTGTTTATATTGTTCTTGCACTATATGTTTATAACAACTAACTACATATTCTTGATATAAATATGGTCCTGTACGGTGTGGGTTACTATGGGCATATAATCCTATAACAGGTGTTCCGACAGTAACCGCCATGTGTGCAGGGCCGGTATCGGGTGCGATCACTAAATGAGCTGATTTTAATACCGCAAGTAGCTGCTTTAAATTTGTTTTTCCGACTAGATTAAGAATATTAGTTTTGCTTAGCGCAACTATTTCTGTGGCTAGTAACATTTCTAAAGTGGTTGGTCCGCCACAAATTACCACCTGAAATCCTAATTTCGATAAATAATCGGCAGTATTTGCATACCCTTCCGCATGCCAATTACGTTCTGCCTTACTCGCTGCGGGAGAAATTACTGCAATGGGTTTATTAGAATGCATTGCTAATATCTCACTCGCCCATAATTCATTTTCTGGACCAATTGGCATATCCCATGTAGGTTTCTCTGTTTTTACGCCAATAGCTTGCGCAAAACCCATAAAACCGTCTAATACATGAGGTTGATTTTGTGGCGCAATTTTTTTATTGGTAAAAAGCCACTGACCCTCTTTAGCACGCTTACTATCGAAACCTATTTTTACTTTTGCCTTGATACACCAACTAGCAAAACTAGCACGTAAGGCGACTTGCATATGCAATAAAACATCAAACTTTCTGTGTTTTAAAGTTGTTCGCAAATCTCGATAGCCTTTTAAGCCGGCTTTTTTATCGAAAATAACAAATTCAACATTTCCTAAGCCTTGTAATAAATTGGCTTCTACTTTGCCTATTACCCAAGTTATTTTGGTTTCAGGGGAGTGTCGTTGAATTTGTTGCACCATAGCGACGGCATGACAAACATCACCAATAGCAGATAAGCGTAATAAACATAAATTTTTTGGCGCTGTTAATTGACCCAGCATAAAGGAATCACCACAATAGAGCATATAAAGAATTTGAATTGAGCCTATTATCTTGAACAAGCCAGCAATTGTAAAACCTTACCATGAAAAAATTTACCAGCAAGATAATATTTACTGTGCTTATAACGCGTCTTTGGTTGTAAATTTTTCGCCTGAAATGCTGACAAGTGAATTTTGGCGGCAAAAAAATGCTATTACTGGCAGTGCTCAAGGACGAGGAACTACGTGGTTTGTAGAGTCTATTTCTCAAAAAGAATCACAACAAAAAAAGCAACAGTGGGTTTTACGTCATTATTATCGTGGTGGTTTGATCGGTAAAGTTATCAATGATAAATATATTTTTACCGGACTTAAAAATACCCGCGCAGCTTGTGAGTATCAACTTCTACATACTTTACAAAAATTAGCGTTACCAGCACCAGAGCCTGTTGCTTTTCGTGTAATTAAACAGGGCCTGCTTTACCAGGCGGATTTATTGTCGTCACGTATTGAAAATGCTCAAGATTTAGTGGCAATACTATCTCAAGGTGAAGTCACTGAAAAGGTGTGGTTGGAAATCGGCAGGGTGATCCGTCGTTTTCATGATGCAGGAATTTATCATCATGATTTAAATAGTCATAATATTTTATTAGACGAAAACAATAAGGTTTGGCTAATTGATTTTGATCGCGGAGAGCAACGGAAAATATCAGCGTCATGGCAACAAGCCAATATGGCTAGGCTCTTACGTTCTTTTGAAAAGGAGAAAAAGAAGTTAGCTAATTTTCATTGGAAAAAAACGGATTGGCAGCTTCTACTCGAAGGTTATTTATTAGAAGGTTAGTAAAACGAATACTCATTGGTTCAGAGTGACTGCTTTACCACCTTTCTGGCGGTCTAATACGTGTTTTTTAAATTCACTGGGTGGAAAGCCATATTCATTTTTGAAGCATTTTCCAAAATAACTTTGAGAAGAGAACCCTGCATCAAATGCAGTATTAATCGCACTTTGCCCTCTTGCTAATAATAAGCAGGCTTTTTCTAAACGAAAGCGCCTTAAATATTCGGTGGGCGTTATACCCAATACACTTTTTAATTTACGAAATAACTGTCGTTCACTCATTGCCATGGATCTTGCTATTGTATTCACTGTAATTGATGTATCAGTATATCTTTCTTCCAGTGTTTGGTTGAGGATTTCGATGAAGTGTTCTTGTTTTTTCATCTGTTCAATAGTAGAAGTATCAGATATTTCTTCTAAAATATTAGGGTTAATGTGGGACCCTTTTACTCGCAAACTATGATGTCTTTTTTTAATAATATTTCTTATGGCTAATAAGTTATTAATGCGCACTTTTAATTCTTCTACATTAAAAGGCTTTGTTAAATATTCATCTACTTGATGATGCCAACCTTTTAATTTGCTTTCTAAGTCGTGACGGGAAGTTAATAAAATAATGGGAATGTGATTGGTTATTGGGTTTTCTCTAATTTCCTTTGTCGCTTGATAGCCATCGAGCTTCGGCATCATTACGTCACTAATTATTAAGTCGGGAACTTCTCGTTTTGCCAATAGAACACCTTCTAGACCGTCATAAGCATTGATGACATGGTAATCGCTACCTAAGCAACTGCTCATGTATTGGTTCATATCATGGTTATCTTCAATAATTAATATTTTCGGTTGTTCATTGATTTCAGTCGAAAGTTTGGTCGTTGGTAATAAAGTCGTAGATTTTGGTTGATGCGTTAAACTCATCAACTCCATTTCAACAATGTTATCGATCTGTTGATTCTCTAATGTTATTCCTGATTCATTTGTAGTGTGGTTAATCTCGTTAACAATGGGCAATAATACAGTAAAACATGTACCGCTTTCGAGTTCACTCGTTAGCGATATTTTACCGCTGTGGCTGTGAATCAGCTCTTTAACTAGTGCCAGCCCTATACCTGCACCAGAGACTTGTTCACTATTTTTGTTTAAAACTCGGTTGTATTTTTCAAAAACGCTATCAAGCTGATCTTCAGGAATTCCTGAGCCGGTATCAACAATTTGAATGGACAAGTTATTATTGGCTGTGCGTTTAGTTTCGAGCGTAACATTTCCACCGTTAGAGGTGTATTTAATCGCATTTGAGAGTAAGTTCACTACAATTTTTTCAAGGGCATCTTGTACTAGCTCAAAGGTAATATCTTCAATATGAATAACTTCTAATCTAATACCTTTTTCTAGCGCTAAATCAGAAAAAGCATCCACTAACTGCTTTATTATTTTACCTGTGGCTTGAGGCGATTTTTGAGATATGGCTTTTACTCGAAACGTTTCAATATTTAGTAACTGATCAACCATTCGTAATAATCGATATCCATTACGTTTAATGACTTCAATACGGCTGAGTTGTTTTGCGGTGAGTTCATCGGTTAATAACTGCGAACTGGTACCCAAGATAAGAGTTAAAGGGGTTCTAAATTCATGTGATAGGTTAGCAAATTCTTCATTTTTCTGCTCAAGAAGTTGTAGCACTTTTTCTTTTTCTTCAGCTAACTCAATAGTTCTCGCCTGCACCGACTGCTTTAGCTCGTTAGCTTTATTTTTGAGAGTGCGGGTACGAAAATGTATCACAGAATAAATAGCTAGAAACAGCACTAAAATATAGGTGATTAAGGCTATTGTTGTTAGCCACCACGGAGGAAGAATAATGAGCTGAATACTCGTTCTATCAATATTCCATTGGCCATTATTATCAGATACTCGCACTTGAAATCTGTATTGCCCTGCTGGAATATTCGTATAATTTGCGGAGAGATTTTCACTGCTAATGTCTGTCCATTGATCATACCCATAGAGCTGATATTGATAGCTTAATTTGTCGGTATTCTGATAGTTAATATTGGCAAAGTTAAAAGCAAAGTTATTTTGTCGGTGGGTTAAGGTTAATGTTTTAGCACTAATAATGTTTTCTATTAATGGACTGGATTGTTCTGTGCTATTAACAAGAACTTGTTCACCATTAACTTTTAAGTTCGTTAGGTACAAAGAAGATGTATCATTTTTTTTATTTATCGCATTGGTATCAATTCGATTAATACCGTTCATGCCACCGAGCCAAAGGAAGCCAGTTTTATTATCAAAAAAACTTCCTAAAGAAGAGTCGTTAGATTGTAAGCCATCTTTTTTATAGTAATTAGTAAATGCAGATGTTGTTTGATTAAACATGGATAAGCCATTGTAGGTTCCTATCCAAACGTTGTTGTTGGAGTCTACTTGGATGTCAAAGATATCATTATTGGCTAAACCATTTTTTGATAAGTAGTGAATGAATTCTTTTGTCTTAGGGTTAAATTTGAAGACACCGTAACCTGTGGTTCCTATCCATAGATTATTGTCTTTATCATGAACTGTTGTGCGTATACTTATATTTGGGTTCTCAGAGAAGTGTGATTCTATACGGCCGGTTGTTAAGTCGTAGGCAAGAAGTCCTAAATAAGTTGTTCCTAACCAAAGTTTGTCATTTATCTGTTCTAGACTTTTTACTGTCATCTCTTTACGTTGAAATTGTTGTGCTATTTGTTTACCAATTAGTTCTAATGTATTCGTTTTTTGGTCATATTTTACTAAACCATGATCAATCATGCCTAGCCATAGCTTATTGTCTTTATCGACGATAATTTTAATTATTTTTCCTTGCTGAATTATCTGCTGCATTTCTAAATCAGGAAAACTTAATTGACTAAATATTTTTGTTTGAGGGTTATATTTTATTAATCCTTCGTTAAAACTTGCGATCCAAATATTGCCATTTAGATCTTCTTTGATATCAACAATTAATTGAAAAGTGACATTAGGTAAATTTATATTTTTTGCATGAAATAGAGTACAAGTTTGATTGATTCTATCAATAAAATTTAATCCATTTCCCTTAGCTCCTAGCCAAATATTACTTTTAGAGTCGAATAATACGGCATGGTTTTCATTACTAGCAAGACACTGAGAATTATTATTTTCACGTCGGTATAACTCAATGGGACTTGTGATATAAGTGAGCTTATTAATACCTACATTTGTGCCAAGCCAAATATTTCCAGTATTATCTGAAAAAATACTATAAATCATATTGGAACTAAGTGCTGTACTTTGGTCTTTGATATTACTAAACCTCATTGTCTCTTTAGTTTTTGGATCAATAATCATTAATCCATACATTTTTGTGCCAATTAATAACTTGTTGTCATATGAATATTTAAGAGAATATATAGTGGAAGAAAGTAACTTATTTTTCGAGTAAAGGGAGCCCTTAAAGGTTTCGCTATTAAAGGTTATTAACCCTCTGTTCGTGCCAAGTAATAGGTTATCATTTAATTTTAATATGCTATAAATTGCGATGTTTTTTCGCTCGTTCAAAGGAGTCTTTACTTTATATTGAACTGTTGATTTATGCTTGAATGAGTAACTATTTAAACCGTTTTTGGTGCCGATCCATAAATTATCATCTGAAGATTGATATAAACTTCTGATGCTATTGCTTGATAATTTTGAATGTTTCTTTGCCTGTTCATGAAAATGAGAAATAATGTTCTGCTTAGTTTCTGTTCGCTCTATTCTAAATAAACCATTATTTCTTGTACCAACCCAAATGTTTTTCTCTATATCTTCCAATAAGTTAAGTATAACGAATGTGGAGTCTTGGTCTGTTAAGCTAACGTGATGGAAGAAATCATTCTTTTCATCATATTGCATTAGGCTATTGTTCGTACCTACCCAAAGAGTGTTATTACTATCGATTAATAACGACTTTACCTTAAGCAAGGCCTTATCATTATTTATATTTAGTGGGTATTTTTTTAAGTTCTGGCCATCGAAGCGAAATAATCCTGAGTTTGAGGCAAGCCAGATAAATCCATGTGAATCTTGAGTGATGGCTTTAACTGTTTGTAACTCTCGATGTTTAGAGGATGAAAAGTCAATTACATTATAAGTTTTCTGTAGGGTGCTAGCTAAACCGATATTGTTAACTAGTAATAAAGCTAAAAGAAAAAACAATTTCATGCACTGTTTAAGCATAGGTATGTATCTAAAAAAAATGGCTATTAATCATCATCGCCTGAAGTCGGATCTGTTACTTTAATATTGTCGTTCGTGTACTTCACGTTATAGTCTAGTCCACTTTCTTCGTTAATTAGAAGCGTTATGCTGTTACATTTTTTATCACTACTACAAAAGCTCATCACTTCAAGTAGTGATGGGAGAATAACTTGTTCTGTTGGAGCTTCTACTGGAGTTATTCTGGCGAAACTTGCTGAACTAACCAGTAAGGTAGAAAGCAGTGAATATTTCAGTATTTTCATATTTGCTAATCCTAATGTTGTCATAAATATGTAAGTTATTATTATTGAGACGACAATATTGAAAGGAAATACTACTACAAGAAGTGTAATGTAGATAATAAAAAGTTAACAAAGTTAATTGAATTATATCTATACCATTAATATTTTGTTAATGGCCAGCCCGTAGAATAAAGTGATTTCCCTAAAAACTGATTTCTAAACTCAATCAATTGAATTCAAAGCCAGTCTAACGATCAATAATTTAAATAGGCTAGTAAAATTCTGCCAAGGTTTGGTTATATCCCGCCAAGGATAACAAGTGACATAAAAATACTTTGTTTTCAGTTGATTACCTGTGTGTTGAAATGTAGGTGCTTAAAAGTAATACCCTTTATATTTGTTGCAAAGTTATAACAATTACTTTTATATTTCATTCATATCATGGCTTGTAATATTCGAAGCATTGAACTTCGTTTTAATGAAAACATGTTGGCAGTAATAGACAAATTATTGGCAGGATACTGATAGTTAAATTTAGTTATTATTATTAGAGTTTATATGGTGAAAATATATCGATAGATACTTTTTTAAATTCAGTCACCTAAAAAGATAACAATTATGCCAAAAACAATTATTGAATATTTACGTCAGCATGTAGCCGTTAACCCTGATGAATTAGCTTTTAGTTTTTTACCTCGAGATGAAAATTCACTTTCTGAGATGACTTTTAAAGAATTTTGGTTCGAAGCATTATCTGTTGCTAATTTTCTCAAAAGTAAAACGCAACCGGGTGATAAAGTGATGCTCTTGTATCCGGCTAGTCTTGAGTATGTGGTTGCCTTTTATGGTTGTCTTTTGGCGGGAGTTATTGCTGTACCTATCCCATTGTTGTACAAAAACATCAATTCAGCACATCTTCTTGGCAGAGTAAAAAATGAGCCATTGGCCCTGGCATTAACAACATTAAACCACCTTTCGACAGTGAAGGCGTTCTGGAAAAAACAACAAGGTTTTACACAAGCATTAGATTTTTTTACTACGAATAACTCTGTTTCTCTTTTGGGTGATCTTGGTGAAGCTATAGAGGTAGCACCAAGAACACCTGCTTTTTTAAATTATTTTTCAGAATATACAGATGTAAATAAGGAGGTAATTTCTACTCATGAAGATATTATTGAAAATATAAAAAAATTATCAACAAGATCGTTTGAAAAGACTAATGATATTTTTGTTGGTTGGTTGCCCTTTTTTCAAGATGTTAACTTAGTTACAAGATTAGAGGACTTTGTGGAAAATTAATTGCTTAAGCAACGTCAGCCACTTCTAAACAACGCTTACGGTACATGGAACGTGCCTCTAAAAATTCAGGTATTGCAGTCTCAGTAATATAAGGCTGGATGATAACTAATATTTTCAATACACCTTCATAAAAAACACTATCGGTAATTTCAATATTTTTATTTTGAGTTTGATAGAAACTTAACCAAAACGTATTTACTAAACGTAAAATACTGACAATGTCAGATAAATCTTCATCGGCAAACTTCATCATGTTCGCGCTACGCAGAGACAGTAACATTTCGCTGACACGTTTAGCGATTGACGACTGCACTTCAACATACTTTTCATGCAATAAAGGGTTTTTAGCAAGTAACACAGGTAAATTACTATAGAAAAAGCGAAACTTCATCAATGCTTGAAAAACCGCATCCATGTATAAAATAATAGTATCTAAGGGTTTTACATCAGGGGAAACAAAAGGAACTGTATCTAGAAGCAGGTTGCGCGCATATTCTTCGTAGATAGAAAGAATAATATCTTCTTTATTACGAAAGTGATAATACAAGTTACCCGGGCTAATACTTAAATGCGCAGCAATGTGGTTCGTTGTAACGTTGCGCTCGCCTTGTTCATTGAATAGCTCAATGCTGGCTTGAATTATTTTATCACGGGTTTTCATGTTAGCTACTTCTGTTTATACGATTGTCTTATTTTCCATCATACTATCAAAATTGCGCTGACGGGAAGGGTTTTCGAGTAAATACTTTAAGAAAGAGTATTTGCATGTTGGCATTTGCTAAAATTAGCCATTACAATGTTTTATAACTTTATTGAAAAGACAATATTCATGGCTGTTAAAGCAATTTATCCTGGAACTTTTGATCCCGTCACTAATGGGCATACTGATTTAATTGAACGAGCGAGCCTATTATTTGGTGAAGTTATCGTCGGTGTGGCGGCGAGTCCAAGTAAAAAGCCTCGCTTTGATTTATCACAACGCGTTGCCATGATCGAAGAAGTTAGCCAGCATTTACCAAATGTTACTGTCGTTGGTTTTACGGGCTTACTCGTAGATTTTGCTAAGAGTAACCAAGCAAAAGTATTGATCCGTGGTTTACGTGCAGTATCAGATTTTGAATATGAATTTCAGTTAGCGAATATGAATCGCCGTTTGTCGCCGGATTTAGAAAGTGTCTTTTTAACGCCATCAGAAGGAAACTCTTTTATTTCATCAACGTTAGTAAAAGAAGTATCCTTGCATGATGGTGATGTGAGCCAGTTTGTTCATGCCATCGTAAAATCTGCTTTAGATAACAGCTAATAACAATTCCATTAGGTTTCTAGTCAGTCTGGCAGCTTGGACAAAAGACTGAACTACGGTTCGACTGCCTAACTTCTTCCAAAGTAGTTTGGCAGGTTTTACACTTCTTTCCTGCTCGCCCATAAACTAATAACTCTTGCGCAAAATATCCAGGACGACCATCAGCTTGAGTAAAGTCCTTTAATGTTGTACCACCTTGTGCAATAGCAGCGGTTAACACTTGTTTGATAATATCGGTGAGCTTGTCAAAACGTGATTCTGAAATGGTACCTGCTAAAGCCGTAGGCAAAATACCGGCTTTAAACAATGCTTCGTTTGCGTAAATATTACCGACACCAACAACGACTGGATTTGACATTAAAAAGGTTTTTATCGGAACTTTTCGGTTTTTAGCTTTAGTAAATAAATAACCATAATAAAAGTCATCACTTAATGGCTCTGGGCCTAATTTACTTAATAACCCACGTTCGTCAATATGGTCTTGAAACCATAATACTGCGCCAAAGCGTCGTGGATCATTTAAACGTAAAGCCTTGCGATGCGCAAAAATTAAATCAAAATGGTCATGCTTAGCGACAGGTGTATTTTCTTCAATGACCCGTATAGTTCCCGACATTCCTAAATGTAAGACTAAAGTGCCATGTGAGAACTTGATCAATAAATATTTTGAACGTCGTTCAACCTTTTCAACACTATGTCCAATCATACTCTGTACTGCATCTGGAATAGGCCAGCGTAATTTAGCGTTACGGACAATAACCTGAGTAACGGTTTGTTTTAAAATATGTGGGCTAATGCCCTGTCGGCACACTTCTACTTCTGGTAATTCTGGCATAATAGCTCGGTATTTGTTTAAGGTTAAAATTACAGCGTCAATGACTGCATACGAACAAAAAAGGCTTGTGCAAAGCGTGTTGCTGAGTGCGCATCCATATTAAAATACAATGATGGCTCTATCAGCTCAGCTTCCATCAGAGCAAAACCTGTTGCACAACGAACAAAGTCTACCCGAGCATATAAAGGCATGCCTATTTGCGCTTCAATAGCTCTCATTGCCACTTCTGCATGAGTGATTAACGTTTTTTCTGGAGTAATACTTGTTAATTGGCCACCATGTTCTTCCTGAACACGAAAATCACTGTCTTTTGGTGTTTTTAAAATACAGTGACTATATTGACCATTAAAATAGAATAGAGAGTATTCACCTTCATTTATGACACTTTCCATAAAGGGTTGAACTAAAAAGTCATTCGTAGCAAAAGCTTGTTCTAGCTGAGGGATAAATGTTTGAAAGTTTTGTTTAGTTAACCAAAATGTATTATCAGCATTGGCGCTGATACGTGGTTTTATAACTAATTGTTCAACATCTAGTTCGTTAAAATAGTCCGGGATTTTTTGTTCAGATAAATTTTCACGCCATAGGGTTTTAACGATATTTACTTTATTAGCTTCTAATTCATGGAGGTATTTTTTATCGATATTCCACTGAACAGTCTTTAAGCTATTTTCAAGGTGAGCGCTTGATTGCTCAATTTTATTGAGAAGGTGCAAAAATTTCGATGCATCGTCTTGATAATCCCATGTTGAACGAATGATCACTGCCGCGTAATCATTCCAGTTTACTGTTTTATCACGCCACGACACCATATGCATTTTCCAGCCTAAAGCGAATAAGGGCTGTTCAAGTAAGTTGTCGTATACCTCAAAACCTTCAAGGCTGTTCATTGTAAGTATCGCGCAGTGCTGTATATCTTTGTTAGCTATGTTCATGATCTTTCTATTTTATTAAATTCACTACTGTATTGGGCTCAGCTTGCTAAAATTTCAGCGGGGATAAGTTGTGAAAATATAGGTAATGCAAAAGCTAACCAACGCTTTTGCTGACTATTAAAAATTAATAGCTCGTTGTTGGTAATAAATAAATTGAGTACCTTCGTTTGAGGTTCTCCGGCTAACTCAACGGAAATAACCAAGGCCATTTGTCGATCAAGCTCTGTGGGCTGTTCAACAATAATTCCTTCTATTTCGTGCCAAGTCAGCATCATTTGCTCTAATGCTTGGCCTGATATTTTTGCGGGGGTGGCTTGCCAGGTACGACCAACCCGATTAATATTTATTTGTTGCTCAATGGATAACGATAGAATTACAGCATGCTCAGCAAATATTGTTAGTTGTCCGCTGCTTTTAGCATCATCAGATGAAAATATTTTTTTATTGGTAACATTGATCACAAGAATAAAAATCATCACTGAAAATATGATGACATTGTTCCAACCAGCGCGAGAGAGTTTCATAAAAGTTATTCATGACGAAGTACGTATTAGGATGATACTAAATTTTAGGCAATAAAAAACCCAGCAATTGCTGGGTTTTTAAAAACTTGAATTAAATTACTTAATTTTAGCTTCTTTGTACATTACGTGCTGACGGATA
>Ga0209396_1001163_pt1 | contig 29906 bp, 25 predicted proteins | sample GOMGulsemesocosm_6_FD_184638 | JGI IMG/M metagenome (GOLD analysis project Ga0209396, IMG submission 184638) | Methane-oxidizing microbial communities from mesocosms in the Gulf of Mexico - GOM8C Gulf of Mexico (SPAdes) (version 2) | ecosystem: Environmental > Aquatic > Marine > Cold seeps... | reverse complement strand
CATTTAGTGCTTCACTTGCCTATTACGATTCATACCGTACTGAGACCTTACCGGCAAATCTATTGCAAGGTCAGCGTGATTTCTTTGGTGCACATACGTTTAAACGTGTTGATAAGCCTAGCGAAGAATCTTACCATGTTAAATGGGCTGAGCCTGGTCGACCGATGATCAAAGTTGAGTAATTCATCTAGTTAATGATTTGATCTGAAACAGTTATCAGTTAAAGCGCCACTTCGTTGGCGCTTTTTTTTGTCAGAGAGCACAAATGCTTTGCGGCAATAGACACATTTGTTGCCTTTACCTTTTAAAATGCGTGTAAATCAGGTATAAAGACGCTATGAAAATACCAAAAACATTATTAACATTAATTGATGATGGCATTATAGATAGTGTCGTCAGTCAACTAATGAGTGGCAAAGAAGCAACCGTTTATGTCGTCCGTTGTGGCGAAGAAACACGTTGCGCAAAAGTTTATAAAGAAGTCCACAAACGCAGTTTTAAAAACGCTGCGCAATATCAAGAAGGCCGTAAAGTTCGTAACAGCAGACGCGCGCGTGCGATGGCCAAAGGGTCTAAATTTGGCCGCAACGAACAAGAAGAAGTGTGGAAAAACGCTGAAGTTGACGCCCTTTACAAACTCCATGCTGCCAATATTCGGGTACCAATACCGTACGGTTGCTTCAACGGTGTCTTACTAATGGAGCTTATCGTTAATGATGAAGGAGATGTCGCACCACGCTTAAATGATGTGGGAATGTCGCCAGAACAAGCCCATGAAGATTATCTTGAAATGATGACGTACGTCCAAAGAATGCTGTGCGTGGGCACTATTCATGGCGATTTGTCAGAATTCAATGTATTAGTTGATGACTATGGCCCAGTGATCATCGATTTACCCCAGGCAGTCGATGCTAGTGCCAATAATAACGCCCAATCCATGCTATTACGTGATGTTCGCAACATGACAAATTATTATAGCCAGTTTGAACCACGGATTGCGCAGTATAAATTTGGTCAAGAGATGTGGGCGTTGTTTGAAAAAGGTAATCTGTCGGTAGATACGATTTTAACCGGTGAGTTTCAAGAAGATGAAACCGCAGCAAATGTTGCCGGTATCCTAGACGAAATTGTTGCCGCGGAAGAACAAGAAATTGAAAAAAGAGCGCGCATCAATGGCGAGTTTTCTGAATCAGAACCGCATTAATCAGTATTGAATAAGCAGAATGGTTCCTTAAATCAGGAGCCACAGGGCTATATCGATATATTATCAACGTTACCTCACTAAACATTCCCTAAATAACAACGATTAGCCCTTTAAAAATACCCTATTTCAAACTACTATATCAGTGTTCCGGTAGACACCTATTTACATTGGTTATATATCAATCGTAACATTGCCCATTTGAGTGACCTTGCTTCTGCTCAGTTGCAAGAAAATAAAAATAAAAATTATATTTATAAAAACGACATGATGTGTGACACACAATTATATCGTTGTTTAATAACAAGGAAATATTTTAAATGTATAACTGTCCAGACTGTAATGAAACCTTCGATAAAGGCACCACATTCTGTCAAAAATGTGGTTGTAATATTGAACAAAAATTCATTTATGATCCCGTTTGTCCTCAGTGTAACAAATCGTTTGATGATGGAACTCAGTTCTGTGACGAAGATGGTGCTAAGCTAACGACAGCTGATCACTTAGTGCCAACGTGTGTTGAGTGCGGTAAATCATTCGGTGCTGACGTTCGCTTTTGTCCCGATGATGGCGGCAGTGTATTGACCAAACATCAGCGCGCCCAAGAGACGATAGTTAAAGCCCCCGTTTCAACGACGCCATCTTCTAACACTGAGGAGGAATTGTTAGCCCGCGACTACCAGGTCAATATCGGCGATGCGATTTCCGGTGGTTTCGATTTGTTCAAACAAAATATGGGAGGCTTTATTGGCTTCACGTTTTTATTATTCTTGATCAATATCATTCTTTCGGTAATACCATTGCTTGGGACACTAGCCTCGATGGCAGTGAACCCTCCGCTGATGGCTGGTTACTATTTGGTAGCAAAGAAAATACTCAATGATGAAGAGACTGAATTTTCAGATTTCTTTAGTGGGTTCACCTATTTTCTACCATTGTTTCTAGCATCTTTGGTTACTGGTATTTTTGTTTTTGTTGGGCTATTACTGTTTATAATACCTGGCATCTATTTGTCAGTTGCATATTTTCTTACGCCACAACTGATCATAAATCGTAAAATCGAGTTCTTTGATGCGATGGAACTTAGCCGCAAGTTAGTGACTAAACATTGGTTTGGTTTCTTTGGCTTTTCACTACTAATCACCATTATTAATATAATCGGTTTGTTATTGTTAGGCTTTGGTGTCTTATTCACATTCCCACTAACGATGTGTGCGTTCGCATATCTTTATCATGATATTGTGAATAAGCAGTTAGGGTAGTTATTACAAACTTATTAAGGCACGCTTTTGCGTGCCTTTTTTTATGCCATAACTTGGAGTTTAAAATGAAGACTGTTGTTATTACTGGGGAGCATAGGTTTGGCGATGGTTCGTCAATTTAAAGGGCAATGCTATTACGTCTTTGCTGTTTGTCGTGATACTAGTGTCGCGCTTAATGAATTGATGGTGAACGTCGTTGCTGGAGTAGATGTTACGACCCAAGACGGGCAGCGGATACTAGGTCAAACGCTCAGGGGGATCACCATTGATATCTTATACCAATGCCGGTATTCTCCGCGATGAATCACTGGGGAGCATCAATAGCAGCACGATTGTCGAGCAATTTAAGGTCAATGCACTCGCGCCATTAGAAGTTGTCGATTTATTGCATCGTAATCTGACATCAGGTAGCAGAATTGCGTTAATCACTTCAAGAATGGGATCTATCGCAGATAATGACTCGGGTGGGCGCTATGGTTATAGAATGTCAAAGGCAGCACTTAACGCAGCAGGTATGTCATTAGTAAGGGACCTTATTAACCGAAATATTTCCGTTGGTATCTATCATCCCGGATGGGTTCAAACAGACATGGTCGCAGGCTCTGGCCACATTACAGCGGATGTCGCAGCGCTTAACTTCATTGATCCTACAACAGGATATCACCCAAACTGGTGTATTTAAGCACTCTAACGGTGAAACACTACCATGGTAAATAATTTGTCAGTTGCAAACTGATTTCGGACGAGGGGAGTTGGTAACAGGGCTTAAACAAAAAGAGACGCCGAAGCGCCTCTCATTAACCATTTAAGCAACGCGTAGTGTTGCTGCACGACTCGCTAAGTATTCTTCGTAAGTGCCTTTGAAGTTATGTACTTGTTTGTCTTTGATTTCGATAATACCGTTGGCTAGTGACGAAACAAACTCGCGATCATGGCTGACAAAAATTAGCGTCCCGTCCCAAGCTTTCAGCGCAGTGTTTAACGCTTCGATTGCTTCCATATCCATGTGGTTTGTTGGTTCGTCCATGATGAGGACGTTAATATCTTGCATCATAAGCTTGCCAAACAATAGACGATTCTTTTCACCACCAGAACAGTTTTGAGCTTTCTTGTTGCTATCATCAGCCGTGAACAATAAACGACCCAGTAAGCCACGTACCATCAAATCATTATGTTTTGGTGTACGCCATTGTGACATCCAATCAAAGATAGTCATGTCATTATCAAAATCTGTACTGCTGTCTTGCGGGCAATACCCAATGGCTGCATTTTCAGACCATTTCACCACGCCGTGGTTGGCGCTTATCTGATCGATTAAACAACGTAAGAAGGTGGTTTTACCCACACCATTCTCACCAATAACGGCAAGCTTTGCGCCAGCTTCTAAGATTAGGTTACCATTTTCAAACAGCATTTCACCATCGAAACCGTGCGATAGTTCTTCTAAGACTAACGCCTGGCGATGTAACACTTTACTTTGGGTAAAGCTTAATGACGGCGTCATACGACTTGATGCTTTAACTTCATCAAGTTTAATTTTGTCCATCTTCTTAGCACGTGAGCTTGCTTGTTTTGCTTTTGACGCATTAGCACCAAAACGATTAACAAACGCTTGTAGCTCATCAATTTCTTCACTCTTCTTAGCGTTCTCAGCCAATAATTGTTCTCTGATCAGACTAGAGGCTTCGATGAAGTATTCGTAATTACCTGGGTAAATACGTAACTCACCGTAGTCGATGTCAGCCATGTGGGTACATACTGAGTTTAGGAAATGGCGATCATGTGAAATGATGATCATGGTCGCTTTACGTTGATTTAGTACGTCCGCTAACCAGTTGATTGTATGAATATCCAAGTTATTGGTTGGTTCATCGAGCAACAATATTTCAGGATTAGCGAATAATGCTTGTGCGAGAAGTACGCGTACTTTCCAACCTGGAGCAACTTGCTGCATTAGGCCGTAATGGAATTCTTCGTCGATACCAGCTTCGATTAGGATATCACCAGCACGTGCTTCAGCGGTGTAACCATCGAGTTCGGCGAACTCGCTTTCAAGTTCCGCAACGCGCATACCATCGTCTTCAGACATTTCAGCCATCGCGTAAATGCGATCACGCTCTTCTTTAATTTTCCACAGCGCGACATCACCCATTATCACAGTATCAACAACACTGTATTGTTCAAAGGCGAATTGGTCTTGACTCAAAGTACCTACTTTAATGCCCGGAGTAATTGATATATTACCAGAAGTAGGGACTAGTTCACCGCTTAGGATCTTCATGTAGGTAGACTTACCACACCCGTTTGCGCCAATAAGACCGTAACGGTTACCATGGCCGAACTGCGCCGAAATGTTTTCAAAAAGAGGCTCAGCGCCAAATTGCATGGTGATGTTTGCAGAAGATATCAAAAGAAGGTTCCTAGCCGTTTTGGCGCATATAGCCAACGACGACATTTAAAGTGTACAAAGAAAGAGCGGCACTATAAAGAGTTTGTGCCTCGCTGTCGAGGTATTTACCGTATCAAGTTCAAATATTGAGCAATAACACTAAAAATAAGATACAGAAGATGGGATCGCGCAATGATAGTGATATTTTTGGTCGAATTAGTGTGTCGTTAACTCGACTAACATTGCCTATCTGTGACGATATTTTCAATATCAATTGTCAACTAGTAGCATACTCGGAATTAACTAAACATCACCGAGCCAACGCCACTACCAACTGAGTGTCGATACTTAATCGTGGCTTGTAAGCAGTTAGATCGTACGCAAACTTTCAATGGATTTTTTAAGCTCACACAAGTATATTGTGCGCAATGTAAAGAAAAGCTAAGTGAGCCTGTGATGGAACTTCCCGAAATTATCGAACTAGAAAAGCAAGTATGCTTTTCGTTATACAGCGCAAGTAATAGCATGATAAGGGCATACCGCCCGTTACTGAATAAACTCGATTTAACCTACCTCCAATATATGGCAATGATAGTACTGTGGAATGATTCACCGCTTAACGTTAAGGAAATCGGGCGTAAGCTTAACCTCGATTCAGGCACATTAACGCCACTCTTAAAGCGCCTGGATCAAAAAGGTTTAGTTAATAGAACGCGCAGTAACATTGATGAACGCGTGCGCCAAATTAGCGTTACCGAACAGGGGCAGGCGCTGCGTCAACAAGCCACAGATGTACCCAATGAAATAAGATGTAAAGTGAAGCTCTCGTTAGAAGATACTAAAGAGCTAAAACGACTTTGCGATCTCATCAATGTCAATCTACACGATATCACTTAGCGGTAAGGCAACAATAATCGCAGCGATGCATCAGGCTGTCATATATACTATTGTAATGAACATTATCAATGACCAATGATATTTGTTGACAACGTAACGAATCAATTTATTAGAACTCGGTCAGACGATTTACAAATACTGATCGCAGTCGTTGATTGCCAGGGATTTTCAGTCACAGCTGACATGTTGAATATCCAAGTGTCACGTGTGTCCAGGGCGGTTAATAAGATAGAAAAACAATTAGGTGTTAGCGTATTGACGCGGACAACGCGGCGGATAGAGTTAACACAAGAAGGTCAACATTTTATCTAAGGCGTACGTAAAGGTTTAAACCAATTACGACAAGCCGAGGAACAGGTTGTAGCACAGGGAAAAACACCAGTAGGGCGGTTGCGTGTTGATGCGGCAAGTCCGTTTATGTTCCACCAATTAGTGCCGTTGAACGATGAGTTTAATCAAGCATATCCGGGCATTGCTTTAGAGTTAAGTTCAAATGAGACGATGGTTGATCTCATTGAAAAGCGAGTCGATGTCGCGATACGAATTGGCAAGTTAGCTGATTCGACAATGCATGCAATCCCTTTAGGCCATAGCCTATTGTATATCGTCGCCAGTCCCGAATACATTAAAAACATGGGCAAGCGGATGATCCACGCCAACTCACCAATCATCAGCTCATTGGTTTCTCTACGCCAAAAAGTTTAAACCTATGGCCTGTTAAAGGGCTTGAGCCGCTCACCCCAACCATCACCGCCACGAGTGGAGAAACGGTTCGTCAATTGACACTGGCTGGCAATGGTATTGCGTGCCTTTCTGGCTTCATGATTAATGAAGCCAGAAAAGCAGGGCGTTTGATTACTATGCTAGTGCCATATCAAACGGCAGGGTCGCCGCGTGAAAGAATTAATGCTGGTTTTTACAAGTCTGGCACCGTGCCACCAAAAATATTGGCGTTTATACAATTTATTAAACCGAGATTAACCCTTCAGACTTTACGATCTTGCCCGGTGCGGGCACGGTCTTTGATATTACTTTGGATATAGTTCTTATCGGTGGTATCAGATGATGCGTGTCCCAGTTCGTCGGCCAAATGTTTTAATGGACGGGAGCCGGCATCTTCGGTCGCCCCAGTATGTCTAAGCCAATGTGTTGTCGCTGCCATTAAATGATTAGCTTCTTCGCCGAAGCCGTCTCGTTGTAAGGCTTTAACCGCCAAATCGAAACTGTCTTCAACAATACGACGAATTTGACGCGAGGTTAAGTTACCTTGGCCGCGCCGTTTGTTAAGCAATGAACAATCTTCATCTGGCGATGGCATCGCTGATAATCCGCGATACTTTCGATAACGAGTGAGGTAGGGCAGATACGCCGGCGGCACCGTCACATCACGCACTTTATTGCCTTTACCAAATACAGTGAGATACCAAAAACCATCACTATCGACTGAAAAATCAGACATAGTAGGACGCCATTTGGGGTGCTCGCTCATTTCTGACACGCGTAAATACAAGGTTTTTAATGTCGCTAAGATAAACAGATTACGTTCAAAGTGTGGTTGTTTTTCGGCCTGTTCAGTGGTGATGCCTAATACATATTCCCACTGTAATTGGCTTAAGGTATCTGGTGTTTTACGCTGTACTTGTTTGATCAGAAATGGACAGTTTTTCTTTACCACAGGGACAAAGTTTTTATCACATAAATCCATCATTTGAGCGTGTTGATAGAAGACACTTAATGCAGTAAATGTCGCAGTTAGCGATTCTTGAGACGGGCGGTAGTTTTTAGTATCCACCAACACATGAATGTCTTTCTTAATCACAGACTTGGCGACTTTGGCTACAAATGGTCGCCATTTGTGATTAGAAATATATTGTCCATGTTTTGGTTTAAAGCGCTGTTGGACAGACGTACCAATCCAAACGGGATGAGGACTCCACACAAAATCGATATAGGCATCGAGATCGTAGCGGTTGATTTCAAGAATACCCACGCCACGTATTTGCCAGCAATAGAGGCACCAACGTTCGATTTCATTTCTAAACCGCATATAGGTGCCTTGTGATTTTCGGCCCATCAGATAAAGAAATTCGAGTACCGTATCTAGCTCACTTAATGCCGCGGCACTTAAATCCGGTTCAACGGTGTCGAGTTGACTGATGAAAGATCCGAGTTGAGGATAGTATGTGTCGAGATCGCCAGCTTGAAGCTGAGCGCGCTGTTGTTTGATGTTTTCGAAACTATGAACTAATGGCGTAATTGCTAACACAGGAAATAACTCTAAAATTTTGTCCACGTATTATAAAACATAGGATTGTAAATTACAGCCTTAATGTCCAATACTCTTAAGTATTGGACATTAGGGGTTAGGTCGTAAGGTCAGGGCGAATCCACTATTGATAGCACCGCATACTTCTTAGAAACGCTATTTAACATAATACACATTATACGCACTTAAGTGTATTGGAATAGGCGGCTTATCTCGTGTTGACGTTCCCTATGGATTTTAGCGCTCTTGCGCTGCGTTAGCCCCGTCGCGCGCTACGTCGATTAAATCTAATTCTTAGTGTCTAGGTACTCACTTTTGACGTAGCGACGCCTAATGAAAAATCGCGTTTGGATGATTTTGTATAAATCTTATGACTGATTTACCGCCGAAGTTTGAGCCATCATCTCCAATAATATTTTCAATAGATTCGATATACCGTCTAGTTCATTGTTGTTAATCTTGGCATATATTTCGCCACCCAATGTTGCCATCACGTCAAACCCAAACATTGAAGCGGCTCCTGACAGCCGGTGTACTAAACGTGCAATACCATCGTAGTCATTCACTGCAACTACGGCCAAAAGTTTACTATGTTCCTCCGGTAACGAACTAATAAATTCTTGCACTAAGTCACTCAAATCGACACTAGAGAGTATTGCTTGTGATTCTTTGGGCTCATTCTGGTTCAAGTAGTGAGAAATGGTCTTAACAAACTTAGGTTCATCAATAGGTTTGCTCAGGCAATCATCAAACCCTAATTCCAAATAATAGTCCATATCATCAGCGACAGAGTTTGCAGTAAACGCGATAATTGGCTGACTATATTGTCCATTACGTAATGTGTGTAACGCATCTATACCGTCGATATTTGGCATTTGTATATCCATCAAAATAAGATCAGGTTGATGTTTAGTGCATAAGTTTATGGCCTCTTCACCGTCGTGTGCCTGTAATACAGTTAACCCTAGTGCCGTTAATAGTCGACTGATTAACTGGCGGTTGTCATCATGATCTTCGGCAAGTAAGACTGTGCCGTGAAGTGAAACATCCGGTAATTGTTCGATCGGTAATGATGGTGTTTCGTAAGATTCTAGACCATTAGGTGCCTGCTTTAAAAAAGGTAATGAAAGAGTAAACTCACTCCCTTGATTAACTTTACTGGCGACGGAGATATTCCCGCCCAACATTTGAGCTAGTTCTAACGACAAATATAGACCGATGCCAGAACCGCCAAAACGTCTATTAATAGAGCTATCTGCTTGAGTAAAACGTTCAAATATAGCAAGGAAATTTTCGTTCTCGATACCAATTCCGGTATCTGATATCTTGATAGTCACAACATCATCTACCAGTGATAGACCAATCTTGATGTGACCATGACTGGTAAATTTCAATGCATTTGAGCACAAGTTAATCAAAATTTGCTTTAAACGTACTCGATCTGTATAGAGATGTAGGTCAGTTGGTAACTGGTTTTCAATGATAAACTGGATGCCCTTCTTGTCAGCCTCGCTATGATAAAGTAGTCTGATTTCTTCGACTAACTCATCGATAGCTTGCATCTGGTAACTTATTTTTAGCTTGTTAACTTCTATGCTGCTCAAGTCCAAAATATCATTAAGTATCGAGCTGACATGAACCGAGTTACGTAGTATTACTTCCGCATCATTGTTCTGGCGATTAACATCACCACTGACCAATGATTTTGCATGGCCAATAATGGAGGTTAATGGTGTGCGTATCTCATGACTTACATTCGCTAAAAACTGCCCTTTTACGAGATTGGCTTGCTTTAAATCTTCCGCTAATAAATCCAACTCACTTGTACGCTTGGCTACTAAATGGCGTAAATCGAATTGCAATTTGAGGTTAATACGACGGCGGTAGAATGAAAAGCCCATAATCAAGAAGAGAAGCAATACAAACATAACGAAATAACGCTGCTGTCTAGCGATCTGCTCCCTTTGCTTTAGGTGTGCTAAGGCTCGTGCGAGCTCATTAGCCTCTGTTTTGTCTTGATATCGAACCATCTGCCTAGAAAGTTCGTCATTTTTCTGTCGATTAATGAGTTCAATCGAGCGCATTTGGCTCAAAAATCCGGCCTTTGTTTTGCCCTGCGCAGACTGTATTAGTGCTTTTAATCCTAAGTAATCATTAGCCCAATCACTGATTTCTTTCTCTTGTGCTAAATCGAGTGATGACACTATATTTTTATAGGCGGCGGCAAAGTCCCCTTCGAGATACTGCGCCAATGCGAGTGCATGATAACCACCGATCAAAGAATAGCTATTGCCTGTCGACTCGCTTAACGCAATAGCGAGGGTTGCATGTTTCATTGCCGATGTTGTGTTCCCTAAAAGATTATCTACTTCGGCGAGATTGTGGTGTTGTGACGCAATAAAGTAGTTTTCTTTGAGTTCTGTATAAGAGTGTAAAGATTTTTCATAAAATAATCGGGCTTGTGGATAGTTACCCGCTTTAAGATACGCGGTTCCCAAATCCCCATAGGCATTAGCTACTCCACTGTGATCTTGATATAATTTACGTGCACGGATCACCGTAGGTATCATTTTAATGGCCATATCAAAATGTTCTAAATGAATATGGAGACCTGCGATATTAAAATAGGAATCGGTTCTATCTTGATCGCTACCATGCGCCTGATATAGCGTGTATGCTTTGCTATAGTTGTCCATAGCAAGCGACAGGTCTCCCATGTTGGCATGTACAAGCCCTATATTATTATAGAGGTTGGCTACTTTTAACGGCTCATTTTCTACATTCAACAACGCGATTGCTTGTTTATAAGCGATTAATGCGCGGGCGTTGAGGCGACTGTAATGAAACATAATCCCCAATTTTTTTTGCACACCAGCGGTTGTAGCAACTAAATTATTGTCCTTGGCAATATCGATGGCATGCTCGAGACTTTTGATTGCAGCTGGCAAGTTATCGTCTAAATAATGGAAATGGGCAGTGATTGTTGAAAGTGATATGACCTGTTCGGGGTTAAGTGCGTAGTCTCTGGATAGTGTAAGTGATTTTTTTAACGCAAGTTTATTATTCGTTATGGACTGTAGCTTCAAAGTAGCCGCTTTAAACTGCGCTTTTGAATACTGTTCTTTGGCGGGCTGAGAAAGGCTCTTAAAGCTTGCCACTGTTAATACGATAAAAAAAACTAATATTTTGCAGCGTTCCAACACGAGAACTCCATTTAATCAACCACATGATAATGAGTAAGCAAACCGCCTACCGCCACTAAATTTTACTAAATTGTGCAAAATCATACAATACTCGTATACACATAAACAGGGAATACATTGTATTTTGGCTTGTTGTGTTGAATGAATAAGCACCTGGCGCAGAAGATATTGCCAACGTTACATGATATTTGATATATATAGCGCCTATTAATTATTTGGAATAATCATGACTAGCGAATCTCAAGCACACAATCACGACGAACCTCATGTCCATGGACCAGGTTGTAATCATCATCACGAAGCGCAAGAGCCTGTCGTTCGCCAAGGCGACAAGATTGGTCGTAACGATCCATGTAGCTGTGGTAGCGAAAAGAAATATAAAAAGTGTTGCGGTAAGTAGCCTCATCAGAGTCCACGCACAACAGTCAGTTGTGCGTGTTCAATACATCACACTATGCACTTGGTTGTTATTTATTTTTCCGATTCACCTAAATAATTTATTAGTCGATCTATCGGCATTGGTTTAGCGTAATAGTAGCCTTGAATATACTGACACCCCAGTGTTTTGATATAATCCAATTGCTCTTTCGTCTCCACACCTTCAGCTATGCAAGACAAGTTAAGGTCTCGCGCCAATGAAATAATGGCCTTTATTATTTGCGCATCTTGTGCACTTTTCTCAAAATTCATCACAAAGCTTTTGTCGATCTTTATAACGTTAACCGGAAAACGACTTAAATATGTTAACGATGAATAACCTGTACCAAAATCATCGAGCAATAACTTAAATCCACAATCACGTAATTCCCGCAGCCTTACTAATGCCAAATCAAGATCGGCTAATAAAGTCCCTTCTGTGATCTCAAGACGTAGCGTCGACGCTGGTAACTGATGTTTTTTAAGCAGCTGCTTCAAACTATCGACTAGGCCATCACCAATTATATGGATTGGTGATAGATTAACGGATATATATGGTGATTGAACATAAGGGTTAATAGTAACAAAATCTGCTAGCGCCCTATCTATCGCATCAACAGTCATTTTGGCGATAAGTCCAATTTCTTCTGCTACCGGTATAAATGTCGCTGGTGAAATAAATTTATCGTTTGAGAACCAACGCAATAGGAGCTCAAAGCCGATTGCTTTGCCGGTCTTATGATCGATGATTGGTTGATAATGATTAGTAAACTGATGATTTAATTCTGCAACGCGTACTTGGTCTTCTAGTTCTAACCGTTCTTGCGCTTTTGCAGCCATTTTGGGTGTAAAGAATTGAACCTGCCCTCGCCCTTGGTGCTTAGCATGAATCATCGCTAAATCAGACTTTTGAATTAAACTACGAGCACTGTTGCTATGGTCTGGATACGTCGCTATTCCGACACAAGCTGAGATGTGCAGCTGATGCCCCTCAATAATAAAGGGTGTCGAAATCTGCTCAATGATGCGGCTAGCAACATATTCAAGCTTTTCAACCGTCGGATTAGTCGTTATCAAGACCATAAACTCGTCGCCATTATGTCTAGCAACCATATCGTAATAATCGACCGATTGCTGGAGCAATAGGCTTGTTTTTATTAGCAGTTCATCGCCAACACTGTGACCATACAGTTCATTAACTTGCTTGAACTTATCTAAATCAATAAAAAGTAACGCGCAGTGCTGTTCTGATTCGATCAATTTCTCGATGGTATCTATGACAAGCTTACGTTTTGGCAGATCAGTAAGCGAATCATAGTGTGCAAGCCGGGTTAGTTTATTCTGAGCTTCTTTTTGAGCCGTAATATTTGACACGACAACAACAAAATGTGACACCATATCACTTTGATCGCCAACCGCAGTTATTTTAAGTAGCACTGGGATTCGATGATTTTTGACTTCAACAGTCGCTTCCCCTTGCCATTCGTCCTGCACCATCATTTGAGTTAAATGCTGTGACAAGTTTATACCAGTGGGATGTTCTAAACGTTCTAGTAGGTCCTGCCATATTTTTTCAACGTAGCCGAGCTTCCCGCTATAGGTATTAAAAAATGCATCATTCGCTGTGACTGGGATCTGGGCACTGTCTAATACCAGGACGCCATCACTAATTTTGCTAAATGTTTTACCTAACAACATCGATTGTTCTTGGGCGACCTTGGTTTTATTTATATTGGTGTAGGTACCTGATACGCGTGTTGGCTTTCCATTATCATCTCGCTCAATCACCCGCCCAGTGTCTCGATACCATACATAACTATTGTCTTTGTGGCGTAACTGATATGTGATACTCCAATTGTCCATCGCGCCAGAAATAAACGCAAGCCACTGAGTCTTAATCGCCGGGTATTGATGTGGTGCAACTAAGCTCGATAGAAAAGCTGAGCTATTAACTTCTGGACCTTGGGGGTGTCCAAGTTCACCAGTAATTCGCTGTTGATAAAATTCATCGCTAGGAATTTTATAATCCCAAACGCCACTACCACTACCCTTTAATGCTAGTTCCATTTGGGCTTTGTTTTCCTTCACCTTTTGGTGAGCGGCTAACAGCACATTCTTGCGCTTGGTCGAGAAATGGCGTGTCGTGAATCCAATAATCAGCGCAATAATAAAATAGAGGATCAGTGCAGGTAATGTTAACCATGGTGGATTTCGGACACTTATGGTTAGCTCCAAAGGGGCGCTTGGATGTGCAATTGAATTAGCTTGTGCCGTTATGGTTAGCTTGTATGAACCAGGTGGTAAATGCGGTAAAAATAGCTCATTATTTTGCAGTGCAGGAATATTAAAAGCCGTTGGACCAGAGATATTGACGTCATAGCGCGTTTTCAGCTGCTTATGATAATGCAAGGTAGAAAATTGGATTCTTAAACCAAATTCGTCGTGAGCCAACGTTATATGGTTATCTTGGTTAACGGCGTCGCTAAGCTTGCGGCCACTTGACACCACCTCTACATAAGATAACCCTATCGGGAAGACCTTGAGAGGTTTGCTATCGCGGGTAAAGTTTTCCGGATCAAAACTAACAACGCCGCTCTGGGTGCCAAATGACAAACGACCATCGGCGTGTTTTGCGGAAGCGCCAGCATTAAACTCTTCGTTAACCAAGCCATCATTGGAATCAAAATGTTCTATCATAAAAGTGACCAAATCAATACGGTGCAGGCCCTTTTGAGAGCTAACCCATAATTGGTCCAGCTCATCTAATTCAAGCTGGTAAACATCAGCCGACATCAATCCATCTACGACGCCAAATCGATATTTTTCAGCGAGTGTTTTCGGGTTAAGACCGACCACACCTTTACCTGATAAAGCTAACCAGAGTGTGCCAAAACGGTCAACAACCCAGCTGTTAACATAGGCCGAAGTCTCTGATTGTCGGCCATCTACTTGAAAGATTATTTGGATAGTGCGAGAAACATAATTGTATTCAAACAAGCGGCCATTTGTGGTTAATAGCACAGTATTGGGACGATTAGGCAGCTGACCTAGGAATCCAATAGTGTTTAAGGGACTGGTCACCTCCGAGATTTCGGGCAGTGGCGTTATCTCACCAGAATTTGAGTTATATTGATAATAGCCATCGTCGCTTAAGAAAAATATATGTGATTCATCAATAACGGTTACACCGCCAAACCATTTGTTACCTAACTGCTGCGCCGCTGATTTTTCTAATGGCGCTCGGATTAACGAATGCGTTGTTTTATTAAAGCTATACAGTGCATCAGCCTTACTTAACCATAATAGATTACTATCGCTTTTGTTTGCCGAAATAGCATCAATTACTGGCAAAGGGTCGATAGACGTTAAGTTTCTAGCAGTTAACAGTGGTTGTGCAACGTTTTGACCATCCGCGAGCTTAAACAAGCCGTTATCGGTGCCGATCCACAAGTCCCTCTTATCGTCGAGGTGTAACGCCCAGATATTTTCATTATCGATGTTTGAACCTGTCCCTAACGAAAATCGGGTAGTTTTTGGTGACCACAGCATAACCCCTTGCGACTTGGTCGCTAACCAAAAATTACCTACCCGGTCTTGCAACACGTCAACGATCCGGTTTTCAGCTGTATTGTAATGGGAATCACTATATCTAAGTATTAACGCTAATTGGGCTGTTTTCGGATGATATCTATAAAAGCCAGAATCAGTTGCGATCATATAATGATCGTTATGCCAACTAAGATCCCAAATGTTTAAACCAGGCACAACCAATTTACGCTGCCCCTTTAAATCAATAAGATATAATCCGTCAACGGTGCCTACGAAGAGTCCTAATTCATCTTGATACTGCAACAATTTAGTGTTGAGTGTATCAACATTGCCCATCTCATTTGGACGATGCTCGACATATATTGAGGCCTTAGTGTCAATGTTTGTTTTATATAGCCCTTTTGTGGTCGCACTGTAAATCTCGTTATCTTGGACTAACATTGTTCGCACATAATTTTCTGAGTCATTTAAGGAGAAATACTGAGTGAGTTTTTTTGTGGCCACATCAAGTAAATAGGTTCCACTACCAAGGGATAACCAAAGGTTATTGCCCTTGGCCTGCTTAATACTGTACACCTCTGTAATAGCATCTGTTTGATTTAGCTGTTGCGGTTCGATAAATAGAGTGGCTGCCAATGATGTGGGGTCGACCCGCCAAAGTCCAGAAGTCGCAGTGGCAACCCAGACATAACCATCGCCATCGACAAATATCGTATTGATGTATTGTTGAGTAAACGCCCTTGAAGGACCAGCGACTTGAATAATCTGATAACCATCATAACGATTAAGCCCCATTTCAGTACCAAGCCAGATATATCCGGCATGATCTTGGGTAATTTTAGTGACAGAACTTTGAGAAAGACCATCGTTAATAGAAAGGCGTTTTAGGAACTGACTATAGTTGTCAGCCGCGGCTAAGCCATTGCTCACTAGAACCAATAACGACGCGAATACTACATTGACTAGAAGCCGATTGTGCAGAAACATTTAATACCTTTATATTACGACATGAGCAAAATTAAGCTGCATCAACTACGATAAGGGATGCGTTGCCGCTTTGCAACCGGATTATCTTCAGGAATGCCGCTAGCCACGCATTCGCCTATTTACTAATCTATTCTCGAACGAGGGGTAATTTTGGCCATTTGTTGCCTTATATAGCGACAACGGCGATAATTGATATTAAATCAGCGCGATCTATGCTATTTTGCGCCAAAATCAAACCTGAGACTTTATATATGAATAACCTAGTATTGCGTCGCTTGCGCTACGCTTTAAATCTTCGTGAAACAACGATGGCTGAAATTTTCAAGTTGGCGGATCACAAGATGTCACCAAGCGAAATCACTCACTTATTAAAGCGTGATACAGAAGCCGGTTTTGTCGAATGTTCAGCGTCACAAATGTCTTTATTTCTTGATGGCTTAATCATTAAGTTACGTGGCGTGCGTGAAGGTGCCCCAGCACCCGCTAAAGATGCGACAATCAATAATAACCTTATCTTGAAAAAGATCCGTATCGCGTTAGAGCTACGTGAAGAAGATTTACTTGAGATTATGTTGTTAGCAGATTTTAAATTTTCTAAGTCTGAGTTAAGCGCATTTTTTAGAAAGCCAGGTTCACGTCAGTACAAGCCGTGTGGTGATCAGATGTTACGTAATTTTCTGATGGGTCTATGTCAGAAAAATCGACCTTCTGAAAAAGAAGAAAAGTAACGTCCCGATCCCAAAAAAAGGAGCTTAGGCTCCTTTTTTATTAGCCTGATATGCTAATTCTCAGCTTGATTTTCAGCCAAATTTTCCGTCACATGATCGGCAAAACCGCTTCCTGCTTCTAAGTAGAAATTATACGTGGTGTGAACACCAAGCGCTTCAAGCTCTTGCTGTTGATCGGGATAATTTGCAATCGCCGATACCTGCCCTCGATACCCTGACGCCGTTAATTGTTCCAGCGCCGAAATATTCTGAATATGCTTTGGCATTGCCAGCATAACCACTTGAACCTGTGAGTGATTAATATGCTGCCAAAAATCGGGATCGGTTGCATCGGCAGAGATAACATTTCGCCCTCTCTTTTGATGTTTTTCAACACTTTGTTGATTAATGTCAACCCCGGTTACATGGTCAGGATTATGCTGAGCAATTGTTTCATAGGCGCCAGTACCAATACGACCCATACCAAAGATAAGAATTTTTGTATCATTCAACATGACGGGTAGTTCGATTGGCAATCGAGTGCTTGATTCATGTTTGAGTAAGAAGTTTTCTATCCGCACATAGATTTCATTTGAATGGGCGTTAAGTGGTGACGCAAAGATGAACGTAATCGATACCGCCATCGCTACAACGGCTAACCATTGTGGTGAAATCCATTGGTTAGCCGATGCAATTGCGCAAACAATCAGGCCAAACTCACTATAATTAGACAACGTGAACGCGGTAAGGAGTGATGTCCGCGCTCTTAACTTGAAAGCGTTGGTCAGTAAATAATACAAGCTTACTTTTAAGGGCAAGATAGCGACCAGAACCGTTGCCGCGAATAAGGCTTGAGGGCTAAACTGAGCATTGAGACCGATACTTAAAAAGAAGCCAACTAACATTAGATCTTTAAAGGTTAACAACGATTTAGCCAGTTCACCTGCCTTCTCATGCGGCGCTAAAATCATCCCAATAATTAGCGCTCCTAGATCGCCTTTTAATCCTGCAAACTCAAACGCTTGATAACCCATGAATAACGCAAAAAAGAAACCAAATAGTGGTAATAGTTCACCATGCTTTGAGCGATCGAGGATTTTATAGACCACGGGACGCAACAAGGGTAGCGTGACTAAAATGAGTAAAGCCCACCAGTTTGGTATTTTTCCAGTACTGATGGCTAAAAATATCACCGCGAAGATATCTTGTATCACGAGTATACCAATCGCAACTTTACCATGGATACTCGACATTTCCCCCCGTTGCTCAAGCACCTTAACGGCAAAAACTGTACTCGAAAAACTAAAAGTGAAACCAATTAGTAAGGACGTTTCGAGGTCGAGATCAAGAAATAATGGTAAACCAAATCTCGCCAGCAGTAAGGTTATTCCTGAGAATAACAAGGTACTTATTACGATATGTAATGTCGCTGGTCCAAATATATGCAATTTGGCTAGGTTTTCTACCCGCAGTTTTAACCCTATTGAGAATAGCAATAGGGTTACACCTAGGCTGGCCAGTTGTTCTAATAGTGGGGTTGATTGATAACCGACGGCATTGAGTAAGAATCCGGCGGCTAAAAAGCCTATTAATGGCGGTAGTTTCATCTGGAATACCACGAAACCGCAAATGAAGGCCGTGCTAAAAAATATCAATTCCATGACTTGTTCGGTGCTCCTTAATTAACACTTTGTTTGTTAAGCGATAGGATTAACTCGCTAAGCTGCTCGCCCCATAACTGGTAAACACGAGGTCCAGGATGGAAACCATCGCTTGCCATATCATCTGCGTTCAGTTTACCGCTAATCGATAACAGGTGACAGCGATTGTGGCGCTCAATTATGGCAGACATCAGCCTGTTCAAGTGAGTAGACTTTTGTCCAAGATACCATCGTAGAGGCTGTTTTATCGTCTTAAACTGTGCCATCGGTGGAATATTACTAAAGATGATATGCGGGCTATGGTATTTTTTATCCAGTACACTTATTAATCGTTTCAGTTGCCTCAACCATAGGCTGGCGTTAGTACGTCCAGTAACATCGTTTACGCCAATTGAGATAACAATTACATCATAAGCAATGGTGGCTTGTGCCTGATGGACCGCAATGCAATCGCTAATATCGGCCCCTGATTTTGCAATGAGGCGCCAATCCAACGCCAATTCTTTGGATAACGTGCGGGTCAATTGTCCCGCCAGAGCCTGATGTTGATGAACAACGCCAACACCGGCTGCAGCAGAGTCACCGATGATTAACACTTTACATGCGTCACATTCCGCACTAATGCCTCTTCGTTGCCCTGCCGCTTCAGGAAGTTTAGGCATGGACGCCTTAAGCCGCCGTCCTTGCCAAATCAATACTGGTGCGAGAAAAGGTAACGCATAGCGATAGAGTGAATAAGACATATTCAACGCTAAAAACTGATGAGTTCAACATCAAAGATCAACAATGATCCTGGTGGTATCTTACCTGCACTACTATTACCGTAGCCTAGATGGCTAGGTATATAAAAACGTGTTTTCTCGCCGATAACCATTGTTTGTAGTCCTTCAGTCCAGCCTTTAATGACTTGATTAAGGCCAAATGAAATTGTTTGACCACGCTCTACTGAACTGTCAAATACAGTGCCATCGATCAAGGTACCATGATAGTGAACAGTGACTTTAGCGCGTTTATCTGGATTGTTTTCCCCTGTTCCGGCCTCTAATACTTTATATTGCAAACCTGATTCTGTTGTAATGACACCGTCTTCAAGTTTATTGACGGCTAAGAATTGATCCGCCAGTTCAATGTTTTTTTGTGCGGCCTTTTTGGCCTGTGCGTTGCGGTTTAGTAGCCATAAAATAGATACAACGATCAGTACGATAACAATTACTTTAGTCAAAATGGTGGTCCTCTGTTAATGTTGACGCTACCATACTAAAAAATGGCTAGTAGCGGTATCTATTTTGTCTAGATAAGGAGCTTTTATGATTGATTTTGAACACAACAAGGTTAGACCGTTATGGGTGGTGCTAGTCATAACCTCGCTAAGTGGTTGTTTTGGTAACTGGCCACAGCTCAATCAGGTTGCCGATAAGATAACCTGTAGTAGCAATAAAACGGGAATAGAGACATTAGCAAAGCGTGCCGGCGCCGATGTACTATGGGACCAGCAATCCTTGAGCCTAACATTAGCAAAAGCTGATGATGCTATCACTGTAGTATTCGATACGAGTGGTAAAAAGATTAATGTGATTGCCAAGACCCAATCGATCATTGGTATTGGCGGACTTACCCGCCAACAAGGCGACGTTATTATTGTTAAACGTTGCCAATAAAAAGCTATTTTTCGATAAAGCTCAGAATATCAGCGGCCAGAGTGTCAGTTGGTCGCTCAACAATTCTGCCAATCTCTACGCCAGCTTTATCAAAAACAACAAAGGTTGGAGTGTATTGTAAGCGATATTTTTCATCTGCTTGCTTTTGATGATTAACTGAAATTAACTGTAATTTTATTAACGGGTTATTAGCTTTGTGCAATAACTTAATCAAACGGGGCACTTCCCGTTCACTATCGTGGCACCAAGTCCCAAATAGACTGACAATAGTTAATGGTGTGTCAATTGCTTGGAGTATCGATAACTGATTTTGGCCGGGCTGATAGCGTTGATATGAGTCTGAAAATCCTGAATGGTCAGTTAACAGTTCATTAGTGGTTATAGAGCCTTGACTCACTTGCGAAGATGTTGTGCTTGCACAGGCGCTAAGGAACAGCGTGCTGGTGATAATTAATGTACTTAAAATATGTTTCATATTGGCCCTTATGTGACTTTTAGTCGATTATTGTTATCTCTTGATGCAATGATCAATGTATTGCCTTGATTATTTGGTCCAAGCTTAGCAATACGATCATAAAGTACTACGTTAACAGTTGCGGCTAAATTCATACAACCAACGGTTGGCACATAAATAACGTCTTTACACCAAGCAACAACGTCTTTATCTAACGATTTGTCCTCTGGTCCAAAAATATAATAAGCATTACTTGGGTGCTGATAGTCTATTAACGACGTCGCTCCTTCCACCAATTCAATGGCGACGGGTGTTGCACCTTCCGGCATCGCGTCTTTAAAGCTTGATATATGGTCTAGTGGGATTCGGCGGCTAACATTTTTGGTGTCGGTATGAAGTTTTTGGCCACGAGCAACTGCTCGATTAAAACGCTCTCCAGTGTAGTTAACGCCAGCGGCTTCATAGCAACCTGCCGCTCGCATAACAGCGCCTACATTATCAGGAGTTTTGGGATCGGTTAAGCCGATATATGCTTGGGTGGTCATTAATGGGACTCGACATGGTGACAATTGCAATGGGCGCTATTGTAACTGACTCGGCACGCAAAACATATGGCGCCAAGCCTGTTAGTTAAATAGCTAGTCTTCTAATTCCATCGTCATTAGCGAAGCGTTACCACCAGCAGCCGTTGTATCAGTACTTACGGTTTTTTCAGTGACCATGCGAGCAAATAAATTTTCGTGAGTGTATGCATTAATCAATGGTAAAATTGCGCCAGTACGCGCGGCAAGTTTATCGTTGATTAAATGCGTCAGACCACTTGTAGCATCGATGACAGCGCCAGCTAATAACGGATGTTCAACCACGGCATCTAGTTGCGCCATCGATGCTCTCTGGAATATACCAGGCACAATTCCGATGCTGTTCAAACCGTCATTGATGAGATTAGCAAGGGCATCAAACTTTTTGTCAGTGATCGATATGACCGTATTTCCCGCCGCTAACGCGGTGATTATGGCAGCAAACCAAAAATCAAAACCACTATCCTCGTCACCTATAATGGCTAGAACACCACGAGACTCAAGATGCAACTTATTTGATTCGCCGGTTGGGCCCGGTAAGATTGTCGGTTTAGTTAACCTCTTCTCCGCTTTAAGCAACATACGGCTTAGACAGCGTAACGTATCACTAGCGTTTAGTTCATCGGTCAGATGTGGTTGTTTTGCAACATAGGCGAGTAATTGTCGTAACACCGATATACGGGTGTTAACGTCGCAGTGCTGCCATTGCTCTGCGACCGACGCGCTGTGAGAAAGAGCACCATCAATCACCGACGAATTGTTGCTGTCAGAAGCAAATAGTGCATTTAACGCTGTGGTTTTCTCACAAGTATAACGCGGTGAGACTGTGAGATTTTTCTCTTTAACCAAGCGAGTAAGATACATCGGGCCACCAGCTTTTGGCCCCGTACCAGATAAACCTCGACCGCCAAATGGTTGCACACCAACGATGGCGCCAATCATATTGCGGTTAACATAGATATTTCCAGCGCGTGAGCGTTTCGCTAAATACTCTGCTTTATGGTCGATACGAGTATGGATCCCCATCGTTAAGCCAAAGCCAGTACCATTGACTTGATCAATCACATTAGCAATGTCCTTGCCTTTGAAACGAATAATATGGACGCAAGGGCCAAAGACTTCACGCTTAAGCACACTCAGTTCGTTAACCTCATATAATCGAGGCGCAAAGAAGTAATGGCCAGTATCTGCCATTTCTGGTAGGTCACAAGTGTAATGTAGCGTTGCCTTAGGGTGTTGCGCTAGATATTCGACGTGCTCATTGAGGCTACTTAAGGCTTTTTGGTCGATAACAGGACCAACGTCGGTAATTAAGTATTGCGGATCACCGACATGAAGTTCTGCCATGGCGCCTTTGATCATCGAGATCACTTTATCAGCAATGTCTTCCTGGATGAATAACACACGTAGTGCCGAACAACGTTGGCCAGCCGATTGGAAACCAGAGGCAATAACATCATCGACGACTTGCTCTGGTAAGGCAGTGGAATCGACGATCATACAGTTTTGACCGCCTGTTTCTGCAATTAACGGTACAGGATCGCCAGTGCGTGCTGCAAGTGTTTGGGCTATGCGGGTACCAGTCTCTGTTGAACCAGTAAACATCACGGCGCTAATTCTTGGATCTGGCACAATTGTTTTGCCAACTTCACTACCACGAGCGATCACAGGCTGGATCACATGGCTAGGTAATCCAGCTTGTGCCATGATTTCAATAGCGCGAAGTGCAATTAAGCTAGTTTGCTCAGCAGGTTTTGCTACAACCGTGTTACCGGTAACGATGGCCGCAGTGACTTGACCAATGAAGATAGCTAATGGAAAGTTCCACGGACTAATACATAAAACAACACCGCGAGAAGCAAGTTGCTCGTCACTCATTAATTCCTGAGCACGTGCGGCATAATAGCGGCAAAAATCGACGGCTTCACGGACCTCTGCAACACCATCGACAGGTATCTTGCCCGCTTCTTTAATACAAAGCGCGATAAGCTCATCGCGATTCTCTTCCAACAAGTCAGCGGTCTTACTAAGTATTTGCGCGCGATACGCGACATCGGTCATCGACCATGTTTCAAACGCCGTCGCGGCATTAGCGACAACATCAGACATTTGTTGGTGATCAAGATGGCTGATATAGCCAATCACTTCATCATGGTTGGCCGGATTGACTACTGCATCACAATTTACAGGAACTTGTTGTCGCGTGATTTTATGCTGCTCAAACCACGATGCTAGGGCTGTCTTCATCAAGCTCACCTGATCGACATCGGTCAAATCGATACCCTTTGCATTAACGCGTTCACTACCATAAAGGTTAATCGGCATCGGGATCTGTGGATTATATTTGTCGTTCCAGGCCAGTACTGTTTCTACTGGGTCTGACAATAGTGATTCAACCGGAATATCCTCATCAACAATATTATTAACAAATGAACTATTTGCACCATTCTCAAGTAAACGACGTACTAGATAGGCTAATAAATCCTCATGGGCACCAACCGGCGCATAGACACGACAAGCCGCGCCATTGCCCATGATTACTTGGTTGTATAATGACTCACCCATGCCATGGAGGCGTTGGAATTCGAAGCCTGAAGTATCATCACCAACAATTTCTAAAATTGTTGCTACGGTATAGGCATTATGAGTCGCAAACTGTGGATAGATGCTATCACGATATTCTAGCAGTTTTTTGGCACAAGCTTGATAGGAAACATCGGTCGATGGTTTTCTGGTAAACACGGGGAAATCAGGAAAACATTCGGCTTGAGACTCTTTAACTTCACTATCCCAGTATGCACCTTTGACGAGGCGAACCATCATCTGACGTTTAGTGCGCAGGGTTAAGTCTCGGATCCAGTCGATAACAAAGATTGCGCGCTTTTGATAAGCTTGCAAAGCGATACCAAAGCCGTCCCATCCTGTGAGATCTTTATCCAGAAAAACAGCTTCAATAACATCCATCGATAAATCTAAGCGGTCGGCTTCTTCAGCATCAACGGTAAAGCCAATGTCATAAGCCTTTGCTTGCATTGCAAGCGCTTTTAATCGCGGCACTAGCTCCGTAATGATACGCTCACGGTGCGAAAATTCGTAGCGCGGATGGATAGCAGACAGCTTAATTGATATACCAGGGCTATCTTTTGGACCTTTGAGCTTCGCCGCGACTCCAATTGCATCGATAGCGTTGACGTATGCCGCGTAATAGCGATCGGCATCAGCCATTGTGCGTGCACCTTCGCCAAGCATATCGTAAGAATAGGTGTAGCCTTTGGCTTCTTGTTCAACGGCGCGCTTAACGGCTTCATCAATGTTACGTCCCATGACAAACTGGGTGCCCATGATTTTCATCGCATAACGAACGGCTTTTCGAATAACAGGTTCACCCAAGCGGCCAACGGTACGTTTGAGCATATTAAACTGTAGTTTTTTCTGTTTATCAGAATAATTGACTAACTTACCAGTCATCAATAAACCCCATGACGAGGCATTAACGAAAATAGAATCACTATTACCGATGTGGCTGCTCCAATCACCATTTGCTAATTTATCGCGAATAAGATTATCAGCGGTTATTTTGTCTGGCACACGCAGCAACGCTTCAGCGAGACACATTAACACTACGCCTTCTTCTGTCGAAAGAGCAAACTCATTGAGCAAAGCATCGACGCCGCCTCTGCCACCTTTATCTTTTCGTATATTTACCACCATCTGTCGCGCATGCTCCCACGCACGAGTTTTAGCATCGACACTTAGTTGTGCTATTGGTAAAAGATAATTTACGATCTCATTCTCATCACAGCGATAATGGTCGCGAATAGTTTGGCGGATGTGATTAGTTGTCGTTAGAGTGTCATTAAAAAGCATAATTGCCTCACTGATAGTAGTAATTTATGCGAGCAGTTTAGCCAAAGAACAGCAGAATGTGCTGGTTAATTTTGCAAAAATACCGTAAATTGTGGGGTATATTGGTCACCGAACAGCAGAAAATACTGAAATGAACCTTTTAGCGAAAACTAAACCCCTTGATCGTATCGATATACATATTTTAGCAACGTTGCAGCGAAATGGTCGGATATCTAACGTAAACCTCGCCAATGCAGTCGGATTAAGTGCAAGTCCATGTCTTGATCGCGTCAAACGTTTAGAGGCAGATGGCTATATCGAACGTTATGGAGCCAAACTTAATGCCTCTAAGTTAAAGTTTGGCATGTCCGCGTTTATCCAGATAACCCTCGATAAAACAACGTCTGAAGTCTTTGATAATTTTCAAATAGCAATGCTTGGGATAAACGAAGTGTGTGAATGCCATATGGTCGCGGGCGGTTTTGACTATTTGGTCAAAATACGAATTGCAGATATGGAAGCCTACAGACAAGTGTTAGGAATGATCGTGGATATTCCCGGCGTTGCCAAAAACCACACGTATGTTGTAATCGAGGAAATAAAACAAGATCATGGTCTCCCCCTCAGTAAGGGACATCCATAAGTTATGTATCCCCTCTTTGGGACCTCCTCTTTGGGACAGCCATAACTAAACCATTGATGAAATGTGTCAGCCAGTATCTCCTTTTTGGGACAGCCACAACTAAATGACTGATAAAATGTGGTAACGAGTGACGATTTAAAGGCTTTTATATGTTTATTTTTAACATATGGCGTTTTTTTATTGTATTTACTAATAATGAATCACTATTAGTAAGATGCTGACATGAGCGTGCCTGAGAATTTTCTCATATTTTTTTATAATCTAAGCTCGATAGTCACGTAGGATGTTTATACCAGCTATTTCCATGCTGATGCGCGTACTCTCTAAGATGGCTGATTGAACCCGCGAAACTACCATATTGCCTTCTAAAATGTTTGATCGTAACTAACCAATCGTTCTTAGCGATATCTTGGATACTTAAAATGCTAGGAACTTCTTCTGTTATCCTCCCAACTTTGTCTGGAGAGACTTGCCGACCACTCCAATCGAGCAATTCAAGATAATCAGAACAACTAAACGGAATGACATTTATCTCATCAGTGTTAGAGCTTGTGAATGGTAATAGTGACGGCGGTTGTTTTGGTACTTGCATGGATGAAGGTTTTCGAATGGCCTGTTTTTTATGTGAGTTCAATTGCGCTATACGCTTTTGAATTGAGGTAAAGTTACTAGTCGTTAAACTGTGGGTTACTCCAGCTCTTATTGGATTTAAATCGACATAAGCCATGCAACTTAGTAGTGCCGCGTCATCAAGTAGCGCTTGTGATTTAAACCTTCCCTCCCAAAAGCGGCCAGTACATTGATCTTCCCTATTCGCTTGCCTCGCAATGTGTTCATTGAGACACTTCATATACCAAGATATGTCATACAACCGCTCTCTCCAGACCTCGACTAGCTTCTCCACAGCCACCATATGGGTGGGACTAATAACTTTTCCAGTTAAATAGCGATCCACTAGTACATGCCCGTTAAACAATCGATACCAGCGTTCAATCACTTCATCAAGTGTCCAAGCCTGTGCCGTATTTTTGTCAACATGCAGGACAAGGTGGTAGTGGTTACTCATTACGGTATAAGCTGCGATACCAATAGCAAATATATCAGAAAGTAAGAAAAACCTATCAACTAGCCAGGTTCGCCGATGATCAAAATTACGGCCACTAAATTTATCATCGCCGCATAAGAAGCTGCGGCGTACACATCGGTTTATCACATGATAAAAACGTGTAGCGGTTAAGTCTATCTGAGAATGCCTTGCGCGGGTCATACATCACCTCAACGATTGATTTTCGCTAAATTATTGTAGTCAAGATTCTACATAGCGTCTTGTTAAATTCTCATAATCCAAATATTCAATGATTTAGTGTTGGGTGTCCCCACTTTATTAAAGACTTTAGTCTAACAATGACAATTAGACGTTCAGATGGCTAAACGTCTGTGTTATGGTCTTATGACTCAAAGTTATTAAAGCCAGCATATTATTAGTGATATATTGGCTTTACGATTATTTAAGGTTCAGTTTCAATGAATTCACAATTACGTGCTAAATCTCGCGATGCCAAATTTGGTGTCTATTTTATTGGCACCACGCCGCCTCGCTTTGGTAATTCATTGGAGCAAGTAGAAGTTATCGCAGATAAACTGGTAGCGCGTTTGGATAAGGTCGATTATGACGGTTTGATCGTTTATGACATTCAAGATGAAAGTAGCCGCACCGAGATTAAGCGCCCTTTCCCATTTAGCAAAACATTTGAGCCATGTCATTATTCTCAAATTCTCAATAATAAAACCGCTAAGCCAATAATTACTTACAAAAGTGTTGCACAGCGCAATGAAGCAGAGTTTGGTCAATGGCTCGATAACAGTTGGCAACTATACGGTGTGCGCGATATTGTGCTTGTTGGTAGCCCATCATCTGATGGGCAGCAAAAACTATCGCTCGCTGATGCCTATAAAGTACAACGTAGTCACCGCCATGATTATTACCTTGGTGGAGTCACCATCGCAGAACGACATGCTAAGAAAGGTGATGAGCACCAGCGTATGATCTCTAAGGATTCGCAAGGATGTGAGTATTTCATTTCACAAGCTGTTTATGATGCACCTGCAACTATCGATATGTTGTCAAAGTATGCGCGCGAGTGCCGTGAAAAAAATATTCTACCGCGTCGGATAATTCTTACGTTTACACCTTGCGGCAGTGAAAAAACAATGGACTTTATGGAGTGGCTGGGTATTTCTATTCCTGATGCAACACGCTGGCGTATATTAGATGCGAAAAATCCACTGGCTGAATCAATTAAAGTGTGCCGCGCTAATCTCAATCAAATTATTGAAGCTGTAATGCCACTTAACATTCCACTCGGGCTAAACATTGAAAGTCTTACCAATCGTAAAGAAGAGATAGATGCGTCGATGCGTCTATACAAGTTACTTAAAGCGACCTTAGATTTGGCATTAGCGGAGCGTGAGATAGCACAAGCATAATCAAATGATTAACGATGCAACCGCTATCGAGTGGTTGCATCGACTTAATTAATGGAAATAGTAAAGAATTCGTTATGTGGTTGCGAATTCTCTCACTTCAAAAATAGTTCGACCTTTAAACTTATTCCTCAGCTCTTCGAGCAAACTAAAACAAGTTTGAAATGTCGTTTTTGGTTTTTCCATATTATTGTGCTGCACAATCGATAGATGCGCAATCGCCTTATCCACTCCTAAAAACTGGCAGATAGTACTGGCGGTGAGGTGTATATTAGACGCGGAACATGAGACCGGTATAAACATCAAATCCTCTTCAAGTTCAAAGAGTTTCCAGTCATCAGAATGATAATCAACCGAACGGTTAATTGCTTCTGTCATTTTGTTTTTTTCATAATCAAACTTTATCACAATGAAATACGGTTGCTGGTATTGATCAAGATGATTAAAAAATTTGGTTACCGCTTTTGTTAAATACTTTTCTTGCATAATTAAAATCCTTTTAATTAGTGTTTCTCCTTGATATCTATTCCTAGCAGGGGATAGACATCGCCGTTAAGATATACGAACTTCGCTAATATACCAACAAATTTCTTCAATAATTAGACGAACGTCGCACCTAACGCGCTTAATGTTAGCAGTTAATTATGTTAACGAGTTGTAAAACTTCTTTTGCTCGCTTATTCTTTAACCTGTTCCACAAGTCCGACCTGTAGTATATCCATAATAAAAATGAATCCGATGAATAATTATAATTAATACTGGAGAGAAATATGAATATAGTTAAAAGTTTCGTCACTATCGCTGTTAGTTGCTTAGCCCTTTACGCAGCCTCAGTCGAAAGTAAAGAATATAAAATAGTCCTTATACATGGTTTACAACCTCAGCAGTTAATATCTGATGGGAATGTCGCTCAAGATGGTCAAGAGTATTGGCAAAGTTATTGGAATGATGTCAGCGATGCTCGTATTGATTGGCCCTCTTATGAACGAATGGAGGGTAAAATTGCTACCGATTATCTTTGGCCTAAATTAAAATCTTTTTCGCAAACCAACTTCTGTAATCCTGGATGTATATTTGTTACCCATTCAACGGGTGATCTAGTGGCACGTTATATCATTGATAACCAAGAAACGTGGTTAGAGAATGCAGGGCTAGCACCACTAAACATCGTTGCAACGTTTGATATAGCAGGTGCTGGCGGTGGCAGCGAATTAGCCGACCTTGCAGTTAGTGTTGCTCAAGGAACCGAAACTTGGACATTTATTATTGAAGCGGCATTAGAGGCGTGGCTTGGCGGCGACCTTAGCGATGAAATGGGCGTGTTGCATGATTTAAAGGTCAATAACGCGCGTCATCTTGCCGCTCTTCCAGATGCGAGGATCCCACGTCTACGTTTTGTTGGTGATGCCAGTCAATATCTAGGTGTGACAAGTCCCTTCATCCAAGGCAATGATGACGGCGTGGTCGGAAGTCACTCTTCTTGTGGTGGTAATCAACAAGGACATTTTGGCAGCTGCAGCGCAATAGTGGATTTCAACGGCAAAATTGCCAACCAAAATGATGCGGTATCTGGGTTTATGCCGTACCATTATCCAATGCTGATGGGGGCTGATTATAGTCACGGTTCGTTAATTGATGCTGGCCACGCAGGTAAAGTCACGGCGGCAAGCAGCCAGCGCAATCTATTATCCGGAGAAAGTA
>Ga0209396_1001162_pt1 | contig 29907 bp, 28 predicted proteins | sample GOMGulsemesocosm_6_FD_184638 | JGI IMG/M metagenome (GOLD analysis project Ga0209396, IMG submission 184638) | Methane-oxidizing microbial communities from mesocosms in the Gulf of Mexico - GOM8C Gulf of Mexico (SPAdes) (version 2) | ecosystem: Environmental > Aquatic > Marine > Cold seeps... | reverse complement strand
CCGAGAGCATCGCAACTGCCGCTAATACTCCAGCAACACTGAGACTACGAAACAAGCGTCGCGACATACTGCGCCCCATTATAATTTTCATTATATTATCCTTCCTCTCGCTGACGGCTCTGTAAATAGTCCTTTAACTGGGCCGACCATGCCTGCTTCTCGGCATCGGAAAGCATAAATTCAAACAACCCTACCGAGCGCTGCATATTCATAATATCAATCAAAAAATCATAAACCGCGTTAGCCGCCGCCTCATCCGCCTGCTGACCGGCACTCTGGGCATCCAGCAAATCAATAATGGACACTAAGCCTTTGGCATAGGAATCGGTCACCAGCTCCAGGTTTTTACCCGCCGAGGATGCCGCTTGCTTTGACAGTTTAATGTTGGCAAAAGAAGCAACGGCTTCATGAATATTCGCTCTTATCTGCTGTTCAACCTGCTCATGAGTCGCATCGTATAGAGCCATTAACTGTTTATTTTCAAGCCTTGAGCGAGATAACTCGGTGCGGCGAATACCACTATCAAACAAGGGAATAGAGGCTTTAACACTGACATCCCAATCGGAATCACCCTCTGTGCTGCCAACCCCCAGCCCTGACTGATCAAAATTTTCCCCGTAACGCCCGTTGATACTAAAATCCGGCAACCAGAAAGCGCGTTTTCGATTAACAATTTCACGCTGCTTGGCACCCATTTGCGCCTTAAGCTGTGCCAGTTCCGGCGACAAATCAAAGCCCATCTGCAGGATGAAATCGGTGTAATACCCATAGCTTCTGGGGTTATCAATCAGGCTGGTGAACTCATCCGGGCTCAAGGCAAAAGGATCCGTTTCAGTGACATCAGCTACTCGATACGGGGCGTTGATAGGCCGGTGTAACAGGCGGTTAAGGTTTTCACGCGTCTGATTCAAATCAGCCGTGGACTGTAGAAGTGTTGCCCGATCACTGGCCATGCTGCTTTCCCAGCGATAAACATCCGCGGCACTGGAAAAACCAACCCGTACACGATCCTGCGCCAGTTCGAGGTTGGTTTTAGTCAGGTTCAGGTTATCCTGGCGTACCCGTACCTGCGTCTGGGCGCGCAGCACATTCAAGTAAGCGACAGTAGCCGCCTGAATGATCTCCAACTTGCTCTGCTCGAATGACGCTTCTCGGTTATTCTGAAGGTAGCGCTGAATCGTAAGGTTCGCCCAACTGCTGTCGGAATACAGCTGCTGGCTGAGATTAATCGAACCATCACTGCTCTTCTCAGCTAACTGCCCTGCTCGCACGGCATCAGATTTTTTCCGTTGAGTATAGGAAGAGCCCAGGGTTAACTGGGGCAATAGACTGGATTTTGCCGTTCGAACATCACTTTCCCCGGCACTTAGTCCATAGGCCTCGGCACTTAATTGCAGGTTTTGAGCCAGCGCCAACTCAGCCACATCAAGCAAAGAATAAAGCGCACCCTGATTTTCCGGTAATCGATTCAACTGCACGGCTTCAGCCAACAAACCAAAACTCGGTGATAAGCCGATCTGCCGGGCCGTTTCCATATTCAAAGTCAATTCACTTTTCATCTCGAAAAAAACGTTAATCTCTGCCGCCGAAGCACCCAGCATGACCTCCTGCATATTCAACGCATTACGTCGAGCCAAGCGCCCCCAATCCGTATTAGGTGCATCGGTAAACAAAATACCCTGCTCCACTCGGTCTGAACCCAGGAAACTAAAACTTGGTAATTTGCGCCGATTAATACTATCAATCATGGCCCGGTAATCTGCCGGGGACATACGTGGAAAAGCAGCAACCATAACGCCATCCACATCATCAGAAATATCTGACACCAAATCGCTATTACGTCCGTCGTGCCCAATAAAAACTAACTCCGTGCCCGCTTCTTTTGCGATACGACGCGCGTATTCCATCACTCTGGGCACCGCTTCAAACACGACTTGATCACCGATCAGGGCAATCTTTTTCATCGGCGCCAAACGCTTAAAATTGCTTAAATTTTGCTGAAACTCTATCTGGCTCACAAGGTAATTTAGATTCGTCTTACCCGATACACCGCCACTGATGGGAGCCCCCATCAATTCAACGTCAAATACCACCGGTAGGAAAGTAGGTTTATTGAAGGTTTGCCGAGCCACACCAATCTGGTTGGCCGCAATGCCAGTCACCAACAGCATATCGATGGTCGAGTTCGCATAAGCCTGCTGGAAAGCACGTTCGATACCCGGCAGTGTCCAATCCGCTTCATAACGTTTGACTGTCACCTCAAACTCACCTTCGGTCAGCGCAAACAGCTCATCAATCAACACCGCTTCGATAGGGTTAGGCTGCTGATTGGGACCATCAGAAATAACGGCAATATCAAATTTAGCAGCGGCGGCAAAGGTGGAAAACAATAGAGAAAAGGAAAGCGTGACGAGTGAGAGGAATCTCATGAAGTAGTCTCTTAAAGTCCTTTTGAAAAACAACCGTGCTTCCAAGATAAAAGCCCTTAACCTAAAAGTCTAGCTTTCAAAACACCTTTCTCTTGGTGTGTCTATAAATATGCTGAGATACCAATAAGAAACGTCATTTTTATGTAACGATTAATCCCTAAGGTGCTGGTGATCCCACCATTACCGAGAACATTCGTATGAAATTTAAAAAGTTGTCTTTAGCTCTACTTACCACTGCCATGGCCGCCAATGCTGCAGCGCAGGTCTACGATGAAGCGTCCCTTCGTCTAGCAATTGACGTTGCAAACTTTGATAACAGTATCGAAAAAATTGTTTTCGAAAGAGATACCTTTATCCAGCTCTCGGCGCCTATTGTTTACAGTGGTTCTCAGTCATTAAAATTAATTGGCAAAGGCGCGATTATCGACGGTTCAAACGCAGGCAACTTCACACTTGATGATGACCTTACCGCAGTTACAAAAGATGGCACGTTGATATTCAACACCGCTGGAGACATCACTATTCGTAACCTGACTGTTGCCAATAGTGCTACACGCGGCATTGTTATTAACATCCCCGAAAGTGCTGAAGGTGAAGATATCCATATCAAACTGCGCCAAGTTAACATTATTGATTCTGCACTTTACGGCCTGCGTGTTGATGAGCGCGGCGAAGGTGATGAAATAAAAACCAACAACATCATTGTTAACTAGCCATTAATTAGTGCCAAAAAAGCCCCGCTCGCGGGGCTTTTTTATAAAGCCTGATTTAATCTCTCTACATCAGGATCACAAAGCCCTAAACTTGCAATTCTATCAGCCAAGTCAGGACCACTTTGTGACCAATAACGATATTTTACGCCGTCTGCGCTACGCCTTCGATTTCGATGACAAAAAGATGATCGCGCTATTTGCTGCCGCGGATTTAAAAGTCACACGCGAACAAATCAGTAACTGGCTGAAAAAAGAAGAAGACCCTGCCTATGAAGCCTGTCACGACAAACTGTTTGCAACCTTCCTGAACGGTTTCATTAATGATAAACGCGGCAAAAAAGAAGGCCCACAACCCGAGCCTGAAAAGCGTTTAAACAACAATATTATCCTCAGAAAACTGAAAATTGCGTTAAACCTCAAAGATGACGATATGCTGGCGATTATGGCTCTAGCACCTTTTAAGATGAGCAAACCCGAGTTAAGTGCGCTGTTCCGCAAACAGGATCATAAACACTACCGCCAATGCCAGGATCAAATTCTGCGTAACTTCCTTAAGGGTTTACAGGCAAAATACCGCCCGGACAAAGATGCTGCTCCTGCGTTTCAATGGAAACAACCCTAGCCAACAAGCAAGCCATCTATTTTTTAGATTGATAACTTAAAATCAATCAATTATACAAAACATCTCGCGCAACTTATCTTATTCCTCAGAGCAGGCCATTTTGGCCGCCAACACCACTCTGAGGATAAGCACATGAGCAAAGTCACCTTAACAACCTCCACCGGTGCGCCCGTCGCCGACGACAATAACAGCATCAGTGCCGGTGAACGCGGTTCACTGACCTTCGACAATCACTACACCTTTGAAAAGCTGGCGCATTTTAACCGTGAGCGTATACCAGAGCGTGTAGTTCATGCCCGCGGCACTGGTGCCTATGGCACCTTCACCGTGACACATGATCTGCAAGATCACACCATTGCTGATTTCCTGCAGCAGGCAGGACAACAAACAGAAGTATTTTTGCGTTTTTCAACGGTCGGTGGTGGCCAGGACTCCAGCGATTACGCCCGTGATCCACGCGGCTTTGCCATCAAGTTTTACACTGATCAAGGCAACTACGACATGGTGGGCAACAATACGCCCGTCTTCTTTCTGCGTGATCCCATCAAGTTCCCGGATTTCGTACATTCACAAAAGAAAAATCCACAAACCAACCTGGCTGATCCAGCAGCTATGTATGAGTTTTGGGCGAATCACCCACAGTCCCTGCATCAGATGACGATCTTGATGTCGGATCGAGGTATTCCAAAATCCTATCGTCACATGCACGGTTTCAGTTCGCACACCTATAGCTTCTGGAATGCGAACGGTGAACGCAGCTGGTTCAAATGGCACTTCAAAAGTAATCAGGGCATACAAACCCTGACTAATGATGAAGCAACCATGCAGTCCCCTGCTGGGGCACAACAGGATTTAGTTGAGTCCATCAACCATGGTGAATATCCCAGCTGGACAGCAAAAGTGCAGATCATGAGCGAAAAACAGGCACAACACTATGCCATCAATCCTTTTGATCTCACCAAAGTCTGGCCCCATGCGGACTTCCCTCTGATTGAAGTGGGCCAACTGGAATTGAACCGTAACGTGGCGAACTATTTTGCCGAGACGGAACAGGCAGCCTTCGCACCCAGCAACCTGGTGCCCGGTATCGGTACTTCGCCAGATAAAATGCTGCAGGGCCGCTTGCTGGCCTATCAGGATGCTCACCGTTATCGTGTCGGCGTGAACGTCAATCAGTTACCCGTGAATGCCGCACGCTGCCCAGTGAATCATTACCAACGCGACGGCGCCATGGCCAGCGGTTGCCCCATGCATGACAGTAACACTGCTATCAACAGCAACCAGGGCTCAGGACGCAATTTCTACCCCAATGATGGCATTAATCAGGGTGCCGCTGTGCCAAATCCAGCTGTTGCTGAGCCACCCATGCCGATACTCGAAAATGCCTGGGTGACGCGTTACGACACCAATGAGGATGATCACTATAGCCAAGCTGGCAACCTGTTCAAGCTGATGAATGAATCGCAGAAAGAACAATTGGCAGCAAACATTGCTGACGGCTTAGTGCATGCAAATAGCTCTGTACAAGCACGTCTGCTGGAGCAATTTGCCAAGGCAGATGATGACTATGCAAATCGCGTTCGTAAAGCCATCGATCAACTTGCTCACCTCTAAAGAACATCTCAATCCAACGCCCCTGCTACATCACTGTAGCAGGGGCAACTTCATTATTGCCTACCCTAAAACCAGACATGCTCACAAAAATAAATTGGCACGGTTTTAGCTTTAAAAACAACAATAAATATAAACGACAAAAAACCGTCGGCAATAAAAATAACAAAGGGTCAACGTGATGAGTATTTACTCTTTATCGATCAATGTAATGAGCCAACCTCAGCAATTAGACTCCCTAATCAGCCGCCTAAATAGCAACCCATTCAGCAATAGGATTAACGACAATAATTTCGCGCCTCGCAACGACATTGCCAGCGAAACAGAACAACTTTCCAATCAATTGGATCATATCTTTGGCTACCGCAAGGAATTAAGCGCCGAACAGGAAAGGCAGGTTAAATGTCTGTTTGATCAAATCGATAATATTCTGCAAAGCAGCGCCAACACCGGACCCAACAAAGAGCTACAATCCCAACTGGATAAACTCTTTGATGATGTTGATAAGATTTATCAGGCACGCAGCTATGAATCATTAACATCTCAAGAACAACAAATGGTCGACAATCTGCTGAATCAGCTTGATATGAGCCTTGCCTGATTTTATCTAACGCTGGCCTGACTCTTTTTTGGATTAGGGGCTCGCCCGTTATGACAATGGACGTCTATATACGAGGCAATGATTGCCCGGTTTCGTTAGCAACCATCTGCAAAGCAACTATTGATCAGAATCCGCATGACACGTAGCATAGCTCGCCTGATTTATTAGCCTTCACACGTCACCTCAATATAAGGTTTGCCATGAACTCCTTTTATTATCTGTATCTACCCCTGTTGAGTTTACCCTTGCTGCTGATACTCTTTCGCAAGGTGGTTTTAAAAAACAAGATCAAACAGGAGTGGCTGGTACTGATCAATATTGTGCTCACCTATCTATTGATCATCGCCGGTACCATGGCGGTTGAATACTATTATGAGATGAAGCTGACTGGTTTTGATCTTAACGGCGACGGTGCTTTCACCGGTGCAGAGCTAACAACCGAGCAAAAGGCCGCCCAAAATGAAGTAGAACGGATGTCGGCCAGAACGCTGGCTCCTGTCACTGGCGTGATTTTCGCTTTCTTCTATTCAGCGCTGTTTTATTGCGTACTGATTTTCTGCGACGCAATCAAAAAGAAGCGTGAAGAAAACGAATAAGCTCTGAAAAATCAGAAAAACGAAGCTGATCGGCAACTTATCTACGGAGACCTCAGCATAACGTTGCGAGCGAAGCTAAGGCTAAGCAAAAACAGGCGCAAAAGCGTAATTTACTGATGTAAATGAGCATGTTAGGCCTGCTTTTAACAACGTTTTAGCAAGCGTAGTAGTTATGCTGAGGTCTCCTACTGTAAGTTAGCTGCCGTGAAACAGTACTTTCATAGGCACCACCTCAACGGTTGTACGGTAACCCGTTTCGTACAGATCTTCTTTTTGTTGCTGACTCAGGTTAAAGGTAATCGGCGAGGTATCCCCCGTCTCAACCACCACCGTATTATGCCAAAACTCATCATGTACATATTCACGCGACATGGTCGTCATAAACGTGCGAATCAACAGCGTTAAATAGTTAACGATCGGAATATGGGATTTCGAGTAGCGCTCACCGCTGGCTGTACTGCGCAATCGAAAACAGATAGCCGGTGTACCATCACCCGCCCAATCGCGTAATAACGCATCCTCAGACAAAGTACTGCCATCCACCAGAATCTGATCTTTGTATTCATTGAAGGTGAAGATAATGGGGATCGACATGGAAAAACGAACGGCTTTGGAGACCTTTAACTCCGGCGAGTTCTCTTTGCTAAAAATAACCGGTTCACCTGTCGCTACATCACTGGCAACAATGAATAAATTCATATCGAGGTCTTTAAAACAGATGCCCCGCAACTGGTCATCGATCCACGCCTCAAATACATTGCCCGTCGACAGGCCACCCTTGCTGACCAAAGTGATCAACGATTGGCCAAGGAATTGATTAAACTTGGTTTCCAACGCCAGCGTATACAGCTCCTGCAACGGCTTACCGGCCGCATAAAGCGCAGCCACAATACTGCCACCGGAAACACCCACTAAATGATCGAAGGTTAAATCGAGATCCTGCAGCCCTGTTAAGATTCCAACGTGTGCTGAAAGGCGTGTGCCACCACCCGCCAGAATGGGTAAAACTCGTCTGTTACCATCCATTGGCTGTCCTTGCTTAGAATTATTGTTATACCGCGATTGCACCGACGTCCACTTAAACTATAGCAGCCCTCAACGAGGTGCATAAAAAATCACCATTGAAAGAACGTCAGAACATCGTATATCAATACGCAGGTAGCGAGTAAATTGGCAGTACTGCCAAAGCAATGAGTCCGCCTCCTAGTATTAACTTATAATCGAACAAACACAGTTTGGATAAGTCTCAAGTGTCAACAGACACAACAGAGAAACAGGCTATGAAAGAAATCACGCGCGTTAATCACATTGGCTTAAGGGTCAAGGATCTGGAGGTCACACGTACTTTTTACGAGCAGTTAGGGTTTGTATTTATCATTGGTCCGGTAGGACCCGAACCGGTGGCAGTCATGGAACATCCATCGGGCATCAATATTAACTTTATCCTCAATGCCTCGCCCAACTCCACGATTAATAAACTGATGGATGAAACGGAGAAATTGACTGGTTACACCCATGTTGCTCTGGAGGTCACGGACATTGATGCGGTGCAGAAAAACCTGCAAGAGCTGGCTATGCCGATTACCGAAGGCCCCATTACTACACCCGATGGCGCCATATTTTTATTTATTCGTGATCCGGACAGCAATGTCATTGAGTTTCACCAGCCTGAAACCTAATCGCTTAATTACTTAACCCACCAGCTTTTAAGATTCGCCAGCAATAGATAATTAATCGGCACCATCACCAGCGTAATCAGTGTCGCGAACAAAATACCAAAACCCAGCGACACCGCCATTGGAATCAAAAACTGTGCCTGTGTGGATTTTTCAAACAGCAATGGCATCAAGCCAATAAAAGTGGTCGCGGAGGTCAACATCACTGGGCGGAAACGTACCGTGCCCGCCAGCAAAATCGCTTTTAACAAACCTACCTGTGAACGGCGGCGCTGATTAATAAAATCCACCAGCACCAGGCTGTCATTAACCACCACGCCAAGCAAGGCCATCAAGCCCAGCACACTCATAATGGTCAGGTTCATACCCATAATCCAGTGCCCTACCATCGCGCCAATTGCCGCAAAGGGCATCACCGACATCACGATGAGGGGCTGAGCATAGGAGCGAAACGGGATCGCCAACAGGCTATAAATAACAAACAGCACAAACAGCAAACCCCAACCCAGTGAACCAAAGGCCTCGCTCTGCTCTTTGGCCTCCCCCTCCAGCTCATAACGCACACCGGGGTACTGCTGTTGTAATTCATCCAAAAAGGCCTTCAGATTCTGTTGCAGCACCTGCATGTTGACCGTTTCTTTGTCCACATCGGCGCGCACATTGACGGTACGGTAATGGTCTATACGGTAAATAGTGGCCGGACTGCGTCCCGTCTCAAGTGTTGCCACATGCGCCAAGGGCACCGAGCCTCCACTGGCAGTTTGAATCAACAGCCCCTCAAGGTCGGCCAGCGCTTTGCGCTCTTCAGCGGGCAAACGTACCATCACTCGCACATCGTCACGGCCACGCTGTATGCGCTGCGCCTCAACACCAAAAAATGCTTGGCGTACCTGACGGGTAATATCGGCGCGCGACAGTCCCAGCGCATGCCCCTGTGGTGTCAGTTCAAGCTGTAACTCTTCCTTACCAGTGGAGAGACTGTCGTTAATATCAAACACCCCTCCATACTGCGTTAGATGAGCCGTCACTCTATCAACGACTTCACCAAGTTGCTCCAGTGAACGGCCCGTCAGCTGCACATCAATGGGGTCCCCACCGCGGCCAATTTCAGCACGAAACAGTAAGGATTCAGCACCTGGAATTTCCCCAATAAGCTGCCGCCATTCATTAACCAACTCGGTGGTGCCAACCGTCAGCTCACGCTGCTCTGGCGGCACCACTTCAAAACGTACATTGCCAAGACTTCCAACACCACCAGCAGCACCAGTGGAGCCGAGGATATTAAGAATAATACTTTCACCGCTATTCGGATCGCGATACTTTTCCTGTAATTGCTGAGCGCTAACGATCATCCGATCGATATAGCGGTCCGTGACATCAAAAGCCGTACCCACCGGCATAGCCAGTGTGGCCCTCACAGTTTCACTTGGCACGCGTGGGAAAAAAGTAAACTGGGTCCAGCCACTGGCAATAATGCTCAGCAGCAAAATAAAACCGCCAATGAACAGCGCTAACACCGAAAAACTGTGACGCAAACTGAGCTTCAATAACGGCCGGTAGTATTTAAGAATGGCGGATTCAAAGCCATCGGCAAAGCGTTGTTGCCATTGCTCAAGTTTATTTTTCCTACTCCCCTTTTGTGGCAGACGCACATGTTTAAGGTGGGCAGGCAGTACTAATTTGGATTCAATCAGAGAAAAAACCAGCACCGGGATGACCACCAGGGTAATCTGCGCAAAAATCGCACCCCGATCGCCCTCCACAAAGGCAATTGGCAAAAAGGCGGCGATGGTCGTCAGAATGCCAAAAGTGACGGGAACCGACACCTCTTTAGTACCGTTAATGGCCGCCTGCAGCCCGGTTTCTGAGCCCCTCATATGGCGATAAACATTTTCACCGGTGACAATGGCATCATCCACCACAATGCCTAGTACCAGAATAAATCCAAACAGACTGACGATATTGATCGACACGTCCATCAGGTTCATGACAAAAAAAGCGCCCATAAAACTCACTGGCACACCGACAAACACCCAGAAAGCAATCGCTGGTCGTAGAAACAGCGTCAGTAACAACAGCACCAGAATACCGCCCTGTGCAGCGTTTCTCAGCAAGGTAGCAACACGGTTTTTAACAGGCACTGAGTTATCATCCCAGTAGCTGACAATCATTCCCTCAGGTAATGACGGCTGCACCTTATCGATATAGTGGTGAACCGTTTCGGCCACATCAATAATGTTTTCTTTGCCTACTCGGTACACCTCAACCAAGGCCGCCGGTTCACCATTAAAACGGGTACGTAAAGGCACTTCCTCAAAACCATCATTCACTTGAGCAATATCACCAAGCCGAAGAATACTGCCATCAACATTGGTTTTAATCACAATGTGTTCAAACTCATCGCGCTGATAAGCCTGTCCTTTGGAGCGAATCAGCACATCACCGCCTTTAGTGCGAATATTACCTGCTGATAAATCCAGTGAACTTTTATTAATGGCGTCGCCAATTTCCGCCAGTGTTAAACCGTATTCACGCAGGCGATCCTGCGCCACCTCAATACCGATCTCGAAGTCACGCACAGCATCGAGTTCCACCTGCGAGATACCGGGCAAGCGCAACAAATCATCACGTACCCGTTCTGCATATTCCCGCACTTCATGCTCACCAAACTGCGAGGCCACCGCTACCGTGATCACGCGGTTGCGAAATTGCTGCAGACTAACAACCGGGTTTTCGGCGTCTACGGGGAACGTGTTGATCGCATCAACACGTGCTTTGATATCCGCCAATAAGTCCCTGTCATCGTAATCATCGTCAAGCTCAATGGTGACAGTGGTACTGCCTTCCGCCGAACGACTGATAACTTTGTCGATACCTTCCAGGTCAAGCAGTGCTTCCTCAATACGAATGGCAATACTCAACTCAACATCCTGCGGCGTTGCACCGCGCAGACTCACCGATACCGTTACCGTATCGGTATCAAACTGCGGGAAAAACTCCACCGGCAGTTCGCTACGCACCGAAAACAAACCGAGACAAACAATGGTGATTAATAATAAATTGGCGGCGACATGGTTACGGGCAAACCAACTGATCATTACAGCGCACCAGCCTGTTGCGCTGGGGACTCAGTCGTCGCTGAATCACTACCAGAACTATCATCGCCAATAATTTTTACAACGGTGCCAGACGCCACCTGTCCGAGTGGCGTCATCACCAACTTCTCTCCCACCTTTAATCCCTTTTGTATAAGGGCTTCATCATTGTTTTGCCAGGCAATTGTTATTTCACGACGGCGTAGCTGCCCCCCTTCAACAAGGTAAACATAACTGCTCTGATAAATAGCATTATTGGGAATCACCAATGCATCGGTTAACAGTCGCCCACTGATTTCAGCATTCACATACTGGCCAATTTTCAATGGCTGACGATCACGTGCGGTTTCGCCATAGGGATCATCAATTTGCGCGATCACATACAGCTGCTGACTGGCGGCATCAATAGCGCCCTCGGTGCGCACAATTTGACCTAGCCAGTGCTCGGCTTTACCTAACTCCGAGACTAATTCAACGACGGGTAAAGCTTGTTGCTGTTGATCACCAATACGCAGACTTTCTGGCAAGTCGATATACGCCAGATCACGGTTTTTAAGTGGTAGACGCACTTCAATGGTATCAACAGCATAAATAGTCGCAACGAGGGTATTGGCACTTACCACCTGTCCGACATCTACTTTTTTCTCCAGCATACGACCGGCATAGGGGGCGACAATACGAGTGCGCTCAAGATTAGCCTGCGCGGTATCCAGCTGGGCTTCTGCCGATAGCACCTTGGCCTGCGCAGCTTTTAATTGAGGTTCACGTGACACCAGTATCGGTGGTTTGCCTTTATTGCCGAGCCGCGTCCAGTCTTCCTTGGCCTGCGCCACCTGGGCCTGCTCTTGTACTAAAGTTTGTCTTGCTTCAATCAAGCTGGCTTTAGCGCTACTCACATTGGCTTGATAATCCCGATCATCAATTTCAACCAACATTTCACCCGTTTCAAAAAAACCTCCGTTACGAAAGTTAGGGCTGATACGAACAATTTTGCCAGATACCTGAGGGACCATCTCACTTTGAGTGCGGGGTTTCACTGTGCCGTAACTTTGCAGCACCACCTGATAACGTTGTTGGCTTAACTCCAGAATCTCAACGGCCAATTCTCGCGCCTTTGGTACACCGTTACGTTCACTTTGTGGCGGATTTTGTATTACCAATACGGCAAACCCTACCAACACCGCTAGAATGACAACGGGTATTATTTTTTTTGGCATTAACTAATCCGCTAAAATTTTTTTAAATTTAAAACAAAAAGGATACCACTTCGACCATCTTAATAAGCCCAAGCTGGTGTAAAGTTATGTAAATTTCATCACTTAATTTATTGGACCTCGCAATGATTGCAAATTGCGCCCTACTTTCTGTCAGAAAAATCGACAACCCTCCCAGATAGTGAGAAAAAATATCTTAAGGATTTATAAACTTCTCGCATTTCACATGTCTATAATAAGTCCTTTATAATCGCCCAACCTCAAAATGTCCGGAACCCGGATTCACATAAAGCAGACTTCATGAAAAAAATACTGTTCGACTTTTTCCCCATCGTTATCTTTTTTGCGGTATACAAGTACACCGACAATATGATCACCGCGACTGCCGTGCTAATTCCGGCCAGCATTATTCAGGTCGCCTATTCCTACTGGCGCACCCGCAAAGTCGAAAAAATGTATCTGGTGACACTGGCCCTGGTCGTCATACTAGGTGGTGCTACCGTCATCTTTGAAAACAAAGCCTTTATTCAGTGGAAGCCCACCATCGTTAACTGGCTATTTGCAGCAGCATTTCTGGGCAGCCAATTTATTGGCAAAAAAACCATTCTGCAACGCATGATGGGTGGCCAGCTTGAGTTGCCGCAGGTCATCTGGTCACGTCTCAATTATATGTGGGTCGCGTTCTTTATTTTCAGCGGCGCTGTCAACGTGTATGTCGCCTTCAGTGGTCAGTTCTCCGAGGAAGCCTGGGTTAACTTCAAACTTTTCGGCATGCTGGGACTTACTCTGGTATTTATCATTTTGCAGGGTGTGTATCTGACCCGCCATCTTGAAAATGGCCCATCAGAAAAAACTGAACCCAACGAATAACGTCACCTTATAATTCTTAACAGGAAATAAACATGTCACTTTTTTACGCCATTATCAGTCAGGATATTCCTAACAGCTTGCCTCTACGCAAAGAAGCACGCCCAGCTCATGTTGCACGTTTGGTTGCCTTGAAGGAAGAAGGCCGTCTGCTCATCGCCGGACCACACCCAGCCATCGACTCTGCCGATCCCGGTGAAGCAGGTTTCACAGGTAGCCTGGTCGTTGCCGAATTTGCATCGCTGAAAACTGCACAAGCCTGGGCCGATGCAGATCCTTACATTGAAGCGGGTGTTTACGAAAAAGTAACCGTTAAACCCTTCAACAAAGTGCTTCCCTAGCTTCGAATCATCAAAAGTTCCGCTGCATCAACACAGCCATTAACCTAAAAAAGAGTGTGGGATCTAACGTGAAAAAAATAGTACTTGTACTGGCCGCCTCACTGCTAAGCCAGCCCCTACTGGCTGCAACCGCTTATGTAACAGACAGTTTCAAAGCGCCATTGCATTCGGGACACTCCAATGCCTACCGTATTATTGCCTACCCTAAAAGCGGCGCAGCACTGGTGATACTTGATGCCAACAAGGAAACCGGCTACACCAAAGTAAAAACCTCAAAAGGCACCGAAGGCTGGATATTGACACGTTACCTGGAAAAAACACCGATCGCTAAACACCGGTTAGTAAAGGCGCAGAAACAACTGGCCGCCCTGAAGAAGAAAAATCAGGCGTTAGCCAGCGGACAAAGCAACGCCAGCAAAACGGCCTCAGGCCTGAACCAACAAAATAAAGCCCTGCAAAATGCTAATGCCAAGTTGGAAAAGGAGCTTAATTACATCAAGGACGTGTCCGGTAATGCCATCAGCATCAACCAGCGCAATCAGCAACTGATCAAGGAAAACCAGCACCTGAAAAACGAAAAGGATCTGTTGAGCTCCGACAATGAGCGTCTCAAGGACGATGCCAAAAGCCAGTACTTTATGATGGGCGCCGGCGCGATTTTGCTGGGCCTGGTATTGGGACTGGTGCTACCTTCACTCAAGCCAAAACGTAAAGACTCCGGTTGGGTCTAGGAGACTACTATGACTTACTTATTCCGCTCCATGTTACTACTCATAAGCCTGAGCTGTGCGTTACAGGTTCAAGCTGAAACGGCAGCCATTCCTGCAGCAAAGCCTCAAGTCGAAATGCGTACCAGCATGGGTACGCTGGTGATCACTCTACTGCCAGAAAAGGCACCTAAGACCGTTGCTAACTTCTTGGAATATGTGGATGCAGGCTTTTATGACAACACCATTTTTCACCGCGTCATTCCCGGCTTTGTAATTCAGGGTGGTGGTTTTATGGCGCACATGCGGCCTAAAAAAACCAACGCGTCAATCATTAACGAATCCAACAATGGTTTGGCAAATCGTCGCGGCACATTATCCATGGCTCGCCGACAAGATCCAAACAGTGCCACCTCCCAGTTTTTCATTAATCTGGAAAACAACGCCAGCCTCGACGCCAGCTTCAACAAACCCGGCTATGCGGTGTTTGCAGAAATCAGCGAAGGCTTACCCGTTATTGACATGATCAGCCGCGTGCGTACGGGCACCGTCAAACAGTATCAAAATGTGCCACTGGAGCCCGTGATGATTCTTTCCGTACAAAGGAAAATCTAACAAAACCGTGCAGAAACAAAAAAGCCGCTTACTAACTCATTAGTAAGCGGCTTTTTAATACTCGTTGAAAGCTGAATGAGCTTTCAGCCGGACAACCCTTTAGCTGCATGCTTAGCGCTGATCAACTCGATTGAATAACCATCCGGATCCTTCACAAAAGCAATCTCGGTGCTGCCACCCTTCACCGGCCCCGGCTCGCGAGTAATCAGACCACCCTTTTCACGAATCAAATCACAGGCCGAATAAACATCATCCACTTCGATAGCGATATGGCCAAAAGCGCCGCCCAAGTCGTATTCCGTTACATCCCAGTTATAGGTTAGCTCCAGTACGGCTTCATCGGACTCATCGCCGTAACCGACAAAAGCCAGCGTGTATTTATATTCTTCGTTATCTGACTCTCGCAGCAAGCGCATGCCCAAGACATTGGTGTAAAAATCGATAGCACGCTGCAGGTTGGTAACGCGTAACATGGTGTGCAGAATTCGCATGGATCACCTCATAAAAACAATCGCAAAAAAATGGGAAGCGGTTTAGCGCTTCCCATCATTCTAATTCAACAGCAAAGACGTGTCAGATAGCGTCTAAAGCTGACTGCGACCCTTGCTAGCAGCAATGCGCAAACGCAGTGCGTTCAGCTTGATGAAGCCCTCTGCATCGCTTTGATCGTAGGCACCAGCATCATCTTCAAAAGTCGCGATGCTTTCGTCGAATAAGCTGTCTTCTGATCGACGGCCAACAACTGTTACGTTGCCTTTATAAAGTTTGATACGCACATCACCGTTAACGTAGGTTTGTGTTTCATCAATCAACGCTTGCAGTGCACGACGCTCTGGCGCGAACCAGTAACCGTTGTAAATCACTTCAGCATACTTAGGAATCAGGCTGTCTTTCAGGTGCGCCGCTTCACGATCCAGAGTGATGGATTCGATAGCACGGTGCGCCTTCAACATGATAGTGCCGCCCGGTGTTTCGTAACAACCGCGAGACTTCATGCCTACAAAACGGTTCTCAACGATATCAACACGGCCTACACCATTTGCACCGCCGACCTTGTTCAGGTACGTCAGCACGGTAGCAGGCGTCATCGCTTCGCCGTCGATAGCAACAATGTCGCCTTTCTCGTAAGTTAGCTCCAGATAAGTAGGCTCATCGGGCGCGGCTTCAGGAGAAACACTCCACATCCACATGCTGTCTTCAGGCTCTGACCAAGGATCCTCCAGAATGCCGCCTTCGTAGGAAATATGCAGCAGGTTAGCATCCATTGAATAAGGCGACTTTTTACCTTGCTTGTTCTCAACCGGAATGCCGTGTTCATCACAGTAAGCCAGCAATGTTTCACGGGAAGTCAGATCCCACTCACGCCATGGTGCGATCACTTGCACACCTGGTTTCAGTGCGTAGGCACCCAGTTCGAAACGAACCTGATCGTTACCTTTACCGGTCGCGCCATGCGCAATTGCATCGGCGCCGGTTTCGTTAGCAATTTCAATCAGGCGTTTGGTAATCAACGGACGAGCAACGGATGTGCCCAGCAGGTATTCACCTTCGTAGATCGCATTAGCGCGGAACATCGGGTATACGAAGTCACGCACAAACTCTTCGCGCAGGTCATCAATGTAGATTTCCTTGACGCCCATAGCCTCAGCCTTAGCACGAGCAGGTTCAACCTCTTCCCCCTGACCCAAATCAGCAGTAAAAGTCACCACTTCACAGTTGTAGGTTTCCTGAATCCATCTACAAATAACAGAAGTATCAAGACCACCGGAATAGGCCAACACTACTTTTTTGATATCAGACATCGTCGCTCCGAAAATTTGGTAAAATCACAGGGCGCATATTCTAAACGCGGAGCGCTTAAAAGCATAGAGTTAACAGGGATTTATCCTGTGTTTGATCTGCTTTTTAAGGTAACGAGGAAGGAATTCTATTCACGATCCAGACGAATGGTCACACGTCGGTTACGAGCACGGCCTTCATCAGTATCATTAAGTTGCGACGGATAGCGATCACCATGCCAACGCGCCACCATTTTCTTTGAACTAATACCTGCTTTTTTAAAGTAAGCCATCACAAGATCAGCGCGATGCTTGGACACTCTCACATTGACTTTTTTGTCACCCGCGGCATCCGTATGACCATCAATCACCACCCGTTTGATACGCTCATCCGCTTTTACATAGCGAATTATCACGTCCAACTGCTCAAGCACTTCCGGAGCCAGCTTAGTTCTGCCCGACGCATAAAAAATAGTGGATCGTTCTATCTGCCGATAATTAACCGGCAACAGGTTACGAACGCACTGGGCGTAATCAGCAAAGGCATGCTGGAAATTAACTGCCGAAACAACCACCTTAGCTTCGGGGTAACCTGCGGCCAAGTCACTTTGAGTCGAAATAGTCGGCATCAGGCCTTCGGTCAGCTTCGCCATCATTAAATCAGCGTAGGGCGCTTTCACCGTTAAAGGGATAAGATCATCAACGACCCACACATCAGTAATATCATGTGTATCTCCATTCGGTTTCCAAGAGGGGCTCTCAGCCGAAATTTTCGCCTCACCCGGTGCCAGGGCACTGCTAGCTCCACGCAGATGAAACTGCAAACCATAACCCGCGCGATTACTGAACACACCCTCACCAAAATTTGGAATAGGCTGCCATATACGGCATTCCAGCACGGAGCTTTGCACATGCCACTCACTGCTCTCTAGCCCTGCATAATAGGTGATAGCGTAGCTCGGCAGCGTTAATAACGCTGCTAATATGCCAAACAACCACCCTGTCACAGTATGAAGCCGAATGTTAATCATCATCCACCGATCAAGCCCATAGAAAACAACGCGTAGAATGCGTCAACCATCCTGTTAATCGGCCCTGAAATTAAAAACTTTAATACCTTATCTGGTTTAAATAATAACCCATAACTACGTCCCGCATATCAAAAATCCCTACCGAAGCGAGGCACTTTACGGTAGGATGCAAGCTCAATTTTAGCCCCATTTAATACTCAATTCTGATCTGGCAAGCTATGACTACACTGACGATTACCCGCCCTGACGACTGGCACGTACATGTTCGCGATGGCGACATGCTAGCCACCACTGTACCCGATATTTCACGCTACTTTGGTCGCGCCATTATCATGCCCAACCTGAAACCACCCGTGTCTACCTGCGACGAGGCGCACGCCTATCGCGAGCGCATTATGGCGCAGGTGCCATCCGGGCGTAACTTTGACCCGCTGATGGTGCTTTATCTCACGGCTCAGACATCCCCTGCGGAAATCGCCCAGGCGGCACAAAGCCCTTCGGTGAAAGCTGTGAAATTTTATCCAGCAGGCGCAACGACCAATTCAGAATCCGGCGTAGCGGAACTGGAAAGCTCCTTCGACACACTAGCTGCCATGGAAGAACACGGCATCCCCTTCCTGGTTCATGGTGAAGTAACGGACACTCAGATTGATATTTTTGATCGCGAAAAAGTATTCATCGACCGCACTCTCGCGCCATTGGTAGAGCGTTTTCCGAAATTAAAAATTGTCATGGAACACATCACCACTGCCGATGCGGCACAGTTTGTTGAATCAGCTCCGGCTAATGTTGGTGCAACTATTACTGTTCAACACCTGCTGTATAACCGTAACGACATGCTGGTGGGCGGCATTCGCCCACACCTATATTGCCTGCCTATTTTAAAGCGTGGCACTCATCAGGAAGCACTACTAAAAGCAGCAACTAGTGGCAACAGTAAATTCTTCCTCGGTACCGATTCGGCGCCACACCTGCGCCACACCAAGGAAACCAGTTGTGGTTGCGCCGGTTGTTACACAGGCAATGCAGCAATTGAACTGTATGCGCACGTGTTCGAGAAAATGAACGCATTGGACAAACTAGAAAGTTTCGCCAGCCACTTCGGCCCTGATTTTTATAGCCTGCCTCGCCACACAGATACCATTACGCTAACTAAAAAAGACTGGCAGATCCCAACCGAAATTGCCGCCGCCAACGAAGTCATTACTCCTCTCATGGCCGGTGAAACACTGGGTTGGCAAGTACTTTAAGGAAACCCGATGTCTGAACCAAGTCCAAAAACTTCATCATTAATGGCCAACCGCTTTCGCGGCTACATGCCAGTTGTCATTGATGTGGAAACTGGCGGCTTCAATGCTGCCACCGATGCGCTACTGGAAATCGCCGCTGTGCCCATTCAGATGGATGAGCAAGGCCTACTTTACCCCGGTGAAACCATCTCCTTTCATGTGCACCCCTTTGAAGGCGCAAACATTGAAGAGGCTGCCATCAAATTTACCGGCATCGATCCATTTCATCCTTTACGCATCGCCAATACTGAAGAGGAAGCGTTGACAGCCATCTTCCGCAGTGTACGAAAGTCGCTCAAAGCCTGCGGTTGCAAACGCGCTATTCTAGTCGGTCACAACGCCCATTTCGATCACGGCTTTGTCACTGCTGCAGTCGAACGCTGCGACATCAAACGCAACCCCTTCCACCCCTTCTCCAACTTTGACACGGTGAGCTTGGCTGGCTTGGCTGTTGGACAAACGGTACTAGCAAGAGCCTGTGAAGCAGCGGCGATTGATTTCAGCAATGAAGAAGCGCATTCAGCCCGTTATGACACGGAAAAAACGGCTGAGCTATTTTGCTATATCGCCAATCGCTGGCAGGAGCTGGGCGGCTGGCTCAGCGATTAACGCCTATCTTTGAGACTTTTCAGCAGACATAAAAAAACCCGGCAAATGCCGGGTTTTTTTATAAACCTTTGAGAACTTAACTTCCTAACCTTTACAGGTTATCAGCATTCTCTGACAAGTAAGCAGCAACGCCATCAGGAGAAGCACTCATACCCTTACTACCTTTTTTCCAGCCAGCAGGGCAAACTTCGCCATGCTCTTCGTGGAATTGCAGTGCATCAACCATACGCAGCAACTCATCAATATCACGACCTAAAGGCAGGTCATTAACAACTTGATGACGCACTTGACCGTTTTGGTCAATCAGGAATGTACCACGGAACGCAACGCCTGCTTCAGGATGCTCAACACCATAAGCCTGGCAGATTTCGTGTTTCATATCTGCTACCAACGTGTAACCAACCTGACCAATACCGCCATCATTGATTGCAGTGTTACGCCATGCGTTGTGAGAGAAGTGTGAATCGATAGAAACACCGATCACTTCAACACCGCGTGCAGTAAATTCTTTCAGACGGTGATCAAAAGCGATCAGCTCGGAAGGACATACAAAGGTAAAGTCGAGTGGGTAAAAGAACACAACTGCGTACTTACCTTTGGTAGTTGCTGACAGGCTAAATTCATCAACAATTTCGCCGCTGCCTAAAACAGCAGAAGCAGTAAAATCTGGGGCAGGTCTGCCAACTAAAACGCTCATGGGTAAATCTCCGTAAAATATGATCTAGATCAAAAACCCGACCATTGTATTACATGGTTAGCTAGGATCAAACGCTTTTCACAAACAAAAAACCCGCACAAATTGCGCGGGTTTTTAAGGACTTACAGACGTTTAAGTCTTATTCAGCAGCTTCTGATGCCGCAGCGTCCTTAATCATGGTTTCCAGCTCACCCTGCTCATGCAGTTCCATAACGATATCACAACCACCAACCAATTCACCTTTAATGAACAGCTGAGGGAAAGTCGGCCAGTTAGAGTAGCTTGGCAGTGTCGCACGAATTTCCGGATTATCCAGAATATTAACAAACGCAAAACGCTCACCACAGGACATAACCGCTTGGCTAGCCTGAGAAGAGAAACCACACTGTGGCTGCTGGGGAGAGCCTTTCATGTAAAGAATAATTGTGTTGCCTTCAACCTGCTGTTTAATAGTATCCAATACATCCATAACTCACCTCAAAATAATACTAGTACAAAGCGTAAACCAAAAGCCCGAGCCCAAGGTTTAATAACGGGCGGAATTGTACAGATATCCTCGACGCATTAACAGCCAAAGAATCAATGCAAACCCAACAAGCCAGCAAATAACCTCCCGCGTCGTAATGGACCGCCTTAAACCTAAAAAATGCCCATTTTTGTGCGGCACAAACACACCGACAGCAAAAAACTTGCCTACAATTATTATGAACAGGCAATAAAACAGCTTTATACAACGCCTTCGCGTTGTCTTTAAGCCCAGTTCTTTATATTATTGCTCCAAATATTTCAGCATTTGGGCAGCATGAGCTGCCTTTTTGCGTTTTTTAGGATTAAAGAAACATGGCAAGTTCATCTTTGATGGCCACTTATAACCGCGCTGACACTGCTTTTGAAACGGGGCAAGGCGCTTGGTTATTCGACACCAACGGAAATAAATATCTGGATCTGCTCAGCGGTATCGCCGTGTGCGGGCTTGGGCATAACCACCCTGCCGTCACGCACGCCATTCGAGATCAGGCTGGACGTTTGCTGCACACCTCAAATCTCTACGAAATCCCGCTACAAACTGAGCTGGCAAATCGCCTGACCAATGTATCCGGTATGGACAAGGTGTTCTTCTGTAACTCTGGTGCCGAAGCTAATGAAGCAGCCATTAAACTGGCTCGCCTGCACGGTCACAACCAGGGCATTAACACGCCAAACATCATTGTTGTCGACAGCGCCTTCCATGGTCGCACCATGGCAACACTGACAGCCACAGGTAACCGCAAAGCTCAGGCTGGATTTGAACCACTGGTAAGCGGTTTTATACGTGCACCCTACGACGATGTTGAAGCCATTAAATCCATCGCCAGTAGCACCCCAAATGTGGTGGCAATTTTCGTTGAACCGATTCAAGGTGAAGGCGGCGTACATGTGCCCGCCGAAAACTACCTGAATGAACTACGGAGCATTTGTGATGCTAACAATTGGTTACTGATGCTAGACGAAGTACAAACAGGCAATGGCCGGACCGGCAAATATTTTGCCTATCAGCACAATGGCATCCTGCCTGATGTGGTAACTACAGCAAAAGGTCTGGGTAACGGCGTGCCTATTGGCGCCTGTCTGGCACAGGGTAAAGCTGCTGAGGTGCTGCAACCTGGCACTCACGGTTCTACCTTTGGCGGTAATCCACTGGCTTGCGCCGCCGCACTGGCTACTGTAGATACTCTAATTCACGACAGACTGATTGAGCGTGCCGAAACATTAGGCAAGAGAATTATCGATGGCCTGGAAGCCAGTTTTGAAGGTGCCAACTACATTACCGACATTCGTGGCAAAGGCTTGATGATCGGCATCGAGTTAAACGCACCCTGTTCTGAGTTAGTCATGTTAGCCAAAGCCAAAGGCTTGCTAATCAACGTTACATCCGACTCAGTCATTCGTTTGCTGCCGCCCCTCACTTTAACGGATGACGAGGCCGACCTAGCCGTTGACGCCATCAGCAAATTAATCAAGGTTTACGCCGGTGATGACCGTCAAGGACAACGCCGCGCCAAAGGTCGTGACAGCTCTGACCGTCGTCAGTCTGCTGAAAACGACTAGTCAGCCCACAGGTATCTCATGTCAAACAAGCACTTCCTAACACTCTGCGACCTCACCGGCGCAGAGTTCGAGCAATTATTGCAACGCGCCATTGAGCTAAAAAAAATGCAGCACGATGGCGTTATTTATGAGCCATTGAAAAATCGCGTACTGGCAATGATTTTTGAAAAATCGTCCACTCGCACCCGTGTTTCCTTTGAAACAGGCATGGCTCAGCTCGGTGGTTCAGCGCTATTCCTGTCGCCCCGAGATACGCAACTAGGTCGCGGCGAACCTATTGAAGACAGCGCTCGCGTGATGTCACGCATGGTCGATATCATCATGATACGCACCTTTGAACACAGCAAACTGGAACGTTTTGCCGAATATTCAAAAGTGCCCGTCATTAATGCCCTGACCGATGATTACCACCCCTGCCAGCTGCTGGCCGATATGCAGACCTATGTTGAGCACCGCGGTTCAATCCGAGGCAAAATCGTCACCTATATCGGTGATGGCAATAACATGTGTAATTCCTACATTAATGCCGCCCATCTACTGGGTTTCCAACTACACATTGCCTGCCCGGAAGGTTTCGAGCCAATGGCATCGCTGCTGGAGCAACACAAAAGTCACGTGAAAATTTTCCGTGATCCTGCAGAGGCGACCCTAGGTTCCCATCTGGTAGTTACCGACGTTTGGGCTTCCATGGGACAAGAGGAAGAACAGCAGGAACGCGAGCAGAAGTTTGCGGGATTCCAGGTTAATCAACAGTTAATGGACCTTGCATCTCCCGACGCACTCTTCATGCACTGCCTGCCTGCCCACCGCGGCGAAGAAATCAGTCACGAGATGCTGGATGACCCACGCGCGGTTGTCTGGGATGAAGCAGAGAACCGCCTGCATGCCCAGAAGGCATTAATTGAACACCTGTGCAGAGACTTGCTGCGCAGCTAACCACTTGTAATTACTCCGCATTAACAGGCGCCGCCAGGCGCCTCTGGTGACGGCGCCAGCCACCAAACATCCACAATAAAATCCCTGTTAATTTTGCCGCAATTCCGGCAAAAGCGTCTATCCTTTAGTTACATTGATCACTTTTAACTCGTTTTCAGGAAGATAGGGACATGCACGCTATGCAACTCGAAGTCGTTGGGGATTCTGATACCAGCGCAGACAAAGTTCTGTCGCAGATTGAGGACGCCATCAAAAAAGATGAAATAAAACTGCCGGCAATGCCCGATATTGCCATGAAAATCCGTGATGCCTTTAAAGATGAACAATACGATATTTTAAAAATCGCTAATATTGTACAAACAGAAGCCGGACTAGCCGCTTACATTCTCAAGGTCGCCAATAGCCCGTTACACCGAGGCCCTATCCCGATCAAAACAGCCAAACATGCAGTTTGCCGTCTCGGTCAGCATTCCGTACAGAGCATGGTTTTGACCTACACCCTACGCGCCATGTTTCAAACGAGCTCAGCACAATTAAAATCGCTACTGCAAAAACAGTGGGAACAAAGCACCTGTCTAGCTGCAATTAGCGCCCTGCTAGCTGATCGCTGTGATGACTTTGATCCAGACCAGGCGCTGCTCGGTGGCTTACTGCAAGACATTGGCTGTCTGCCACTACTGGATTGGCTGGCAAACAACCACAATGACGGCGAAAACCTTGAAGCCGCCTATAAAGACCTGACCGACAAATATGCCTCTCGTATCGGCGAGATCATGCTACGTAGCTGGCAGTTTGATGAGGAACTCGTCGAAGTGGTGAAATCGCGTGGCGACTGGAACCGCAGCTCAGGTACTGATGCCGATGTTGATATTGCCGACATTGTAACCATTGCCCGCCATCACCAACACATGGGCCGTGGCGAACTGAAATCCTGTCCTACTATCACCAGTATTCCGGCCTATCATAAGCTACCTTTCAAGGAGCTGACACCGGATCAAAGTCTACATATTCTGGAAGAAGCCAAGGAAGAGATTGAAGAAATCCGCAAAATGCTGATGTAAGACTCTCATCTCACGATCTAAAAGGCCCGCATAATGCGGGCCTTTTTTGGTTAACGCTTAACACCCGCCTGTTTAAATAATGCGGCCATTGTGCCCTCAGCTGTCTTTTTCGTTTGCTGAGAGGAGCCACTACCCTGTTTTTTCTGCGGCCCCTTTTTCGGCTGCCCTTTACCGGCTGGCGCTTTACGCGCCGTACTCGTCTTTTGATCAAGCTGATCCTCGGCACGATCCGTTAAACGCATACTCAAACTAATACGCTTGCGCCCAATATCCACCGCCATCACCTTAACCTTGACGATATCGCCCGCTTTCACCACTGTATGCGGGTCCTTAACAAACTTGTCCGCCAACACAGAAATATGTACCAAGCCATCCTGATGCACACCAATGTCCACAAAAGCACCAAAATTGGTAACGTTGGTAATGGTACCCTCCAGCACCATATCAGGCTGTAAGTCCTTAAGGGTTTCAACACCCTCCTGCAGGCGCGCCATTTTAAACTCCGGTCGAGGATCGCGGCCCGGCTTCTCCAGTTCAGCAATAATATCGGTGACAGTAGGCAGACCAAATGTGTCATCACAGAAATTTTCCGCCTTCAAGCTACGTAAAAACGCGCCATCACCAATCAGACCTTTAATTTCACGGCGACTTTGGGAAGAAATGCGCTCTACTACGGCATAACTTTCCGGATGCACACCCGACGCATCGAGCGGATTCTCTCCATTATTGACGCGTAAAAAACCGGCCGCCTGTTCAAAGCTCTTATCTCCAAAACGTGACACCTGCATCAACGCCGAACGGCTGGCAAAGGCACCGTGCTGCTCACGGAAGCTGACAATGTTATTGGCAAGACTCTGATTCAAACCCGACACCCTCGCCAACAAAGGGCTGGAGGCAGTATTCAAATCTACCCCCACGCCGTTCACACAGTCCTCCACGACAGCATCCAGACTGCGTGCCAGTTTCACCTGACTGACATCATGCTGATACTGGCCAACACCAATCGATTTAGGATCAATTTTCACCAGTTCGGCAAGCGGATCCTGCAACCGACGGGCAATGGATACCGCCCCCCGAATGGTGACATCTAGCTCAGGAAATTCCTGTGCAGCAAATTCAGATGCTGAATAAATCGACGCGCCCGCCTCGTTGACAATTACCTTCTGAATAGCCAATTCAGGGTGAGCCTTGAGCATATCACCGACAAACTTATCAGTTTCTCTCGATCCGGTACCATTACCAATGGCAACCAAAGTAACGCCGTACGTTTTACAAAACTTTAACAACACCGCTTCAGCTTCCAGCACACGTTTCTGCGGTGGCGTAGGATAGATAGTGTCGTAATCCAGTAGCTTACCGGTTTCATCAACCACCGCCATTTTAACGCCGGTACGTAGCCCCGGGTCCAGACCAACCGTTACTTTACGACCAGCCGGAGCGGCCAGCAGCAAATCCTTCATGTTTTTACCAAAAACGTTGATCGCTTCCAGCTCAGCACGCTCGCGTAATTCATTCAGCAGCTCCAGCTCCAAATGAGTTAGCAACTTAATGCGCCAGGTCCAGCGTACTACTTCCTGTAGCCAGCCATCGGCAGCACGGCCTTCATTTCTGATCTGCCAGTGCTCAGCCACCATTGCCTCACAGGGGTGCGCCGGCGATTTAACAGGCTTTTCATCCGTTCCACTCTTTTCGGGTGCTAACGTTATAGCGACCGAAACGATGCCTTCTTTTCGGGCTCGAAAAATTGCCAGCGCCCGGTGTGAAGGCATCTTTACCAGCACTTCCGTGTGTTCAAAATAATCGCGAAACTTAGCTCCTTCCTGCTCTTTACCGGCAACCACTGCGGCGCTGATATAACCCTCCGCCTTAAGAAAATTACGCAACCTTCCCAGCAACAACGCATCTTCACTAAAACGTTCCATCAGAATATGCTTAGCGCCTTCAAGGGCGGCCTTCACATCGGCTACAGCTTGCTCTGGATTAACAAAGACTTCAGCAGTCTGCTGAGGATCCAGCTCAGGCTGGTCTAGCAGTTGTAATGCCAAAGGTTCCAATCCAGCCTCACGTGCAATCTGCGCCTTAGTACGTCGTTTTTTCTTGTAGGGCAAATAAAGATCTTCCAGCAGGGTTTTTGTCTCTGCCGCGTTAATATCGCGTTTTAATTCAGGACTTAATTTACCCTGCTCTTCGATGCTCTTAAGAATTGCCTGTCGTCGTTCATCCAGCTCACGTAGATAGCGCAAACGCTCATCCAGCGTCCGCAGCTGACCATCATCCAGGCCATCAGTGGCTTCCTTACGATAGCGCGAAATAAAGGGCACACTGCTGCCCTCATCCAGCAAGGCCACCGCAGCAGCCACCTGATGTTCTTTAACCTGAAGTTCAGCCGCCAAGCGGCTGTTGATAGTTATCATTAGTAGACAATCCTGAAACAACAAAGGGATTCACAGCACCATAGAAAACGTGTGCCAACAACAAAGGATTAGAATTTTATAGGTAGCCCTGACTATCTGCCAGCACTAGACAGTTTTATACTGATAATCCACCTTCACAACGAATGACAACCATGTCCAGATTCAGCCTATTACTCTGCCTATTTCTTGCCTTCACATTGACGAGCTGCGCCAACACACCACAAACGATAAAACCCGCTGTACTGCATATTGTTGTAGTTTGGCTAAAGGAGCCTGGCAATCAGAATCACCGCCAACAATTGCTTGAAGCATCTCAGCAACTGACGGAAATACCCGGTATCCTGTCAGTTCAAGCTGGCAAAGTGATAGGCAGTGATCGCGCTGTTGTCGACTCCAGCTTTGATATCGCACTGGTGATGCGGATGCGCAACAGGGAAGTATTAAACAGCTATGTGCAGCACCCGTTACACCATCAGCTGATAGAGGAAGTTTTTAAACCTTTAATTGAACATTACCGGGTATACGACGTCGAAGAGCCTTAATTTTACATGTAGCGTAGCTCAGGGCTAAATGAATCACACAACTCAACGGCTATGTTTTCACGGTCCTTTAGAGTGACAATTGCAATCGGTCGCTGAGACACCGGCCCACAACTGATCTCAACAATCTGAGCGGGGCTGCTTGCAACTGGATTGGTGGATTCCGATAATGAACGGGTATCCGATTCAAAACTAACCATTTAAAATGTCCTTTTCACTAATTTTCTTTTCATGACACCATGTTGCAGAAACTTTATGACAATTTTATGAAAACCATGAGCCATTTTTTTAGTCTATCAAACACAGCCTCTGTCTTGGCACAACTGACCTCTGGTTTAAAACTACCGGTATTAGTTGCTATCGTGTTGCTTACCTCTGGCTGCGCCATGAGTCAATTTAAACAGCGTGAAGCCAGCCTCAATCAGCAGCAAAAAATACTGACTGAACAACAGCTGCAAGTACAAAATGAAAGTAACCGATTAAGTTCATTGGCAGAGGCGCTTAGTCAGGAGCAAAAACGCCTGGCTGTGCTCAAAAAATCCCTTGGTGCATACTCAGAGACTGAAAGCGTCCAATCCGGCGGCGCCCCTCACATCATCATTGGCGAATTAGAAAACGTCTACCTGACACCTCCCGATATTCAATTGTCGGCACGCATTGATACCGGCGCAAAAACCTCATCTCTTAACGCCATGGACATGGTCGAATTTGAACGCGATGGCAAAGCTCATGTGCGCTTCAACATCATCGACCCCGCCAACGGCGAAAAAATAGAAGTGATTCGCCGCGTTATCCGTCACGTAAAAATCAAAGAGCATGATGGTGAATCACAATCTCGACCCGTGGTTAAAATACGAGTCAGACTGGGTAATCTTGATCAACGCGTCAGAATGACCCTGACGGATCGCAGCGAATTCAAAAATCAGGTGCTGATTGGTCGCAACTTCTTGCAGGATTTTGCCATTGTTGATGTCAGCCAGAAATTTCAGACCAAACCCGTTATTAACGACGATTAAAACGAGTCTAACGCATGCATGGCCGCCCTAAGTTTCTATTATTTGTTCTGCTACTGCTAATCACAGGCTTTGGGCTCACGCTCTACAAACATTTTGCATTGGGATTCCCTCTCTGGCCTGGAGAAAAAACCCAGGTCTGGACCATCGAAGCGAAAATTGAATTTATGGCGCAGGACGAACCGGCGCTGGTTTCCTTTTCCCTACCCAACAATCCACCCGGTCTAGTGATACTAGGCGAGGACTTTGCTTCACCGAATTACGGCTTCACCGAAATCAAACTGCATGATCAACGTCGCGCACAGTGGAGTTCGCGTCGGGCCAATGACAAACAAACCGTCTATTATCGCCTTGATGTCTATGAAAAGGCCGGTGAAAACGAAGGTCTGACCAGCCAGCAGCCCACCTCAATCCAGTCCCCGGAATTTGATGAGCCCTTCCGCACCGCGGCCAACACGCTGGTCGACGATCTCAAGCAACGCTCCTCAGATACCCGCACTTTCACACTGGAGTTGCTACACACACTGAATGCGGAAAACCCCAATCAAAATGTTCGGTTACTGCTGGGGGATCGACCCGGTGAAAATTTCAAAGCTAAACTCGCCATTGACCTGTTAAGCCTGGCTGAAATCCCAACCCGCAAAGTACGCGGCCTGTTTCTTGAAAGCGGCCGCCGTCGTCAGGCTTTGAAGAGTTTTATTGAAATTCATGATGGCAAGCAGTGGCGCCTGTTTAACCAAACCACTGCCGAAGAAGGTGTTCCTGAGCACTTTATTCTCTGGCAACGTGGTGGCCTGTCACTATTGGATATCGAAGGTGGTCGTCACTCAAAGGTACATTTCTCTATCATCGAGAATAGCCACTCAGCGCGCAATATTGCCGTGCGCTACGGTGAAGATGAACAGGCTGCACTGGTGGATTTCTCCATTTACAGCCTGCCTATCGAGGAACAAAACGCCTTCAAATCAATTCTGCTGGTGCCGATTGGCGCAATTATCGTCGTGCTGATGCGCATTCTGGTGGGCATTCGCACCTCGGGCACCTTTATGCCCATTTTGATCGCACTGGCCTTTATTAAAACCTCTCTGCTCACCGGCCTGTTTATCTTTATTTTTGTGGTCAGCGCAGGCCTGCTGATTCGTTCCTATCTGTCGCACCTCAACCTGTTGCTGGTGGCACGAATATCGGCGGTCATTATTGTGGTCATTGGTTTAATGGCGGGCATGAGCATCATCAGCCAGAAACTGGGCTTTAGTCAGGCGCTTACCGTAACCTTCTTCCCGATGATCATTTTAGCCTGGACCATCGAGCGTATGTCGATACTGTGGGAAGAAGATGGCCCCCACGAGGTTATTATTCAAGGCG
>Ga0209396_1001161_pt1 | contig 29920 bp, 27 predicted proteins | sample GOMGulsemesocosm_6_FD_184638 | JGI IMG/M metagenome (GOLD analysis project Ga0209396, IMG submission 184638) | Methane-oxidizing microbial communities from mesocosms in the Gulf of Mexico - GOM8C Gulf of Mexico (SPAdes) (version 2) | ecosystem: Environmental > Aquatic > Marine > Cold seeps... | reverse complement strand
GTGGCATCATCTTTTCTACGTTAGCCACTTCGGAAAGCGGTGCTTCACCAATGTGCCAGGTGTAGGGTGCATCGGCTTCACGAACGATCACAGGCATAACAGCATTTTTACCGGCAATGGCCAGTTCAATCGCGGCTTTGCCTACTGCGTAGGCTTGGTCGACATCGGTTTGGGAGCTGATGTGGCGCGCTGAGCGTTGCAAGTAATCGGCGATGGCGTAGTGGTATTTTAGATCCAGCTCGTCGCTCACCATGTTGGCCAGTGTGGAGGCTACACCGCCCAGTTGGGTGTGACCAAAGGCGTCTTTTCTGCCAGCATCAGCAACAAACGTACCGTCTTCATATTGCGCGCCTTCGGAAGCAACTACGACGCAGTAACCTTGGTCATCAACGGCGCTTTGTACGCGTTTCAGGAAGGCTGCTTTGTCGAAGGCAACTTCTGGAAACAGGATGATGTGTGGCGGATCGCCGGCTTTTTCGCTGGCTAAACCACCAGCTGCAGCAATCCAGCCCGCGTGACGGCCCATTACTTCGATGATGAATACCTTGGTGGAAGTCTCGTACATGGACTCGATGTCCAGGCTAGCTTCACGCGTGGAGACGGCGATGTATTTGGCCACTGAGCCAAAGCCGGGGCAGGTATCGGTGATCGGTAAGTCGTTATCAACGGTTTTGGGGACACCGATACAGGCGATTGGGAAGCCCATTTTTTCGCTAAGTTGGGAAACCTTGTAGGCTGTATCAGAGGAGTCGCCGCCACCATTATAGAAGAAGTAACCAATATCATGAGCTTTGAAAACTTCGATCAAACGCTCGTATTCAGCGTGGTGTGTTTCCATGTCTTTTAGCTTATAACGGCAGGAGCCAAACGCACCGCCGGGGGTGTGCAGCAGGGCAGCGATGTTAGCATCGGATTCCAGAGAGGTGTCAATCAGGTTCTCATTCAGCGCGCCCAAAATACCGCTGGCACCGGCAAACACTTTGCCGATTTTATCCGGATGTTGGCGAGCAGTTTCGATAACACCACAGGCGGTGGCGTTAATGACAGCGGTAACACCGCCTGATTGGGCATAAAAGGCATTCTTTGGCATGAATTTTTACCTGATTTCACGTGTTTCAAAAGAGCTGCGCATAATACTTGATTCTGCTGTTTAGTGCATCTGGCCACGGGGCTCAGGAGAAAATTTATTGGGCTTTAAAAGGCATCCTCGGCATAATGATTAGCAATAGTGAATCAGGTTGGAATCAATGCATATACATATCCTTGGAATCTGTGGCACCTTTATGGGTAGCCTGGCCATTTTGGCTAAAGAATTGGGCTATCGCGTCAGTGGCTCGGATCAGAACGTTTATCCGCCCATGAGCACGCAACTTGAAGAAGCCGGTATTGAGCTGATTCAGGGATACGATCCCGAGCAGTTAAAAAATGGCGCTGATTTGATCGTGGTGGGTAACGCCATGTCACGAGGGAATCCTGCTGTTGAATATATGCTCGACCATAATTTACCTTATATTTCCGGTCCGCAGTGGCTGGCTGAGCATGTGCTGAAGGATAAGTGGGTGCTAGCGGTGGCGGGCACGCATGGTAAAACGACTACCAGCAGTATGCTGGCCTGGATTCTTGAGCATGCGGGTATGGCGCCCGGTTATCTGATTGGCGGAGTGCCTAAGAATTTTGAAGTGTCGGCACGATTGGGTGAAACGCCTTTTTTTGTTATCGAAGCCGATGAATACGACACCGCTTTTTTTGATAAACGCTCCAAGTTTGTACATTACAAACCTCGTACTGCTGTACTTAATAATCTTGAGTTTGACCATGCCGACATCTTTGACGATCTAGCGGCTATTCAACGCCAATTTCACCACCTGGTGCGCATTGTCCCCAGCCAAGGCCGGGTGATTGCTCCGGCCGCAGATCAAAATATCCGTGATGTACTGGCGATGGGCTGCTGGAGTGATGTGGAGTACTTTGGTGAAGCTAACGAAAACGGCAGCGGCGACGAAGAGCAGCAATGGCGAGCCGAACCATTAACGCCAGGTGCTAATCGTTTTACAGTTTATTTGAAGGGCGCCGAGGTCGGTATTGTCGATTGGCAACATGGCGGGCTGCACAACATGAATAATGGCTTGGCGGCGATTGCCGCAGCGCGCCATGTGGGTGTGATACCTGCTCAGGCAATTGAGGCGTTGTGCCAGTTTGAGGGTGTGAAACGCCGTATGGAACAGTTGGGCGAAGTGGCGGGCGTGACGCTTTATGATGATTTTGCCCATCACCCAACGGCCATTGAAACGACACTGGACGGCTTGCGTAAACGGGTTGGCAAGGCGCGTATTTTTGCCATTATTGAACCGCGGTCCAATACGATGCGCTTGGGAGTATATAAGGATAAGTTGGCGGCCGTGTGCGCCGATGCCGATCAGGTGCTTTGGTTTCAGCCCCCCGGTGTTGACTGGGATTTGCAGTCGGTGGCTGAGGCTAGCCCTGTGCCAGCACAGGTTTTTCAGTCTACCGACGATATAATTGAAAAAATCTGCGCCGAAAGTGCGGCCAGTGATCATGTCGTCATTATGAGCAACGGTGGTTTTGAGGGTGTGCACCAGCGTTTGCTGGCAGCTCTTGAACATCGAAGCGCCAACAGTGAGGCTGCTAATGGCTGATTTTAAAGAGCCTGTCACATTAGCACTGACCGGCGCATCCGGTGCGCAATATGGCCTGCGTTTGCTGGAGCTGTTAGTGGCCGCTGAGCATCAGGTGTATCTGCTGATATCTAAAGCCGCACAAATGGTAATTGCGACTGAAACCGATGTCGAGTTGCCCAGTCATGGCAGTAAGCTGGAAGCCGCGCTAGCCGAACGGTATCACGCAAAGGACGGACAAATTCGTGTCTTTGCTAAAGAAGAATGGACCTCACCGGTAGCCTCTGGATCCAATGCCCCGCGCAGCATGGTGATCTGCCCCTGTAGCACGGGTACGTTGTCGGCTGTGGCAAGAGGCGGTTGCGATAATCTGATTGAGCGCGCTGCTGATGTGATGCTCAAGGAGCGTCGGCAGTTAATTCTGGTGCCGCGTGAAGCGCCTTATTCAACGATTCACCTGCAAAATATGCTGACCCTGTCACAAATGGGCGCGGTGATGTTGCCAGCCAGCCCCGGTTTTTATCATCAGCCTCAATCAGTGGATGATATGGTGGATTTTGTGGTGGCCCGGATTCTTGATCAGCTTAATGTTAAGCAAACGCTGGTTCCCCGCTGGGGCCAACCTGAGGGCTGATTGAATATCATGGAGCATGTGCCTCTTTTTCCGCTAAGTACCGTGCTATTTCCCGGTGCTCGCCTGCCGCTAAAAATATTTGAACAACGCTACCTGACACTGATTAAGGATTGCCTCAAGCAGGATGCCGAATTTGTGGTGGTGTTGATCAGCAAGGGACAGGAAGTGGGTATTACACCCGAAGTTTTTTCAGTGGGTACCTGCGCTCGTGTTGTTGATTGGGATCAGCTGGAGGGTGGTATTCTTAGCGTTACCGTTGAAGGGCGAGCGCGGGTACAAATTAACAACGCCTCGGGTGCTATGGGTGAGCTGCTCTGGGCGGAAGCTCAGCCGCTTGAGGATATTGAGCAGAATCAGCAGCCGTTGGATGTCGAACTTGTTTCGTTATTAAAAAAACTTGAACAACATCCTTTGGTGCAGGCGAAGGGTACGGCCATTGACTATGAGAGTCTAACCTCTGTTATGTGGGGGTTAGCTAATTTGCTGCCGATTGATCAAATGCAAAAACAGCACCTGTTGGAATTGGACGACTCTCAGCAGCGTTACAATGCGTTGCATTATATGCTATCTGAGCTTGAGGGTTAGCAAGCGCTTACCTTAACCGCTGTAGGCTATGTACAGCAGGGCTGCCCCCAGCGCGGTCAGTGAACAAATAGCCAGTGTGAAATCCGCTTTGATTGCGTGGCGGTTATAACGACTGAAGTTGACGCGTGTCGCCCCGCAAATGATCAGCCCCATAAAAATACCTGCCAGTACTTCCGATAGCAGGCTCTTTCCTTGATAAAGGCTGCTAATGCTGGTCAGCATCATAGGCAGTAGTGTGAAGCAATAAATCCACCAGCGTTTGTGATGTTCAACTTCCTGGGCAATAAAGGTCGCTAGCAGCCCGCTGACCAGCGTGATTCCGGCTGTTTCATTGCTGATGCCGGTTGCCAGTGTGCTAATAGCTATTATTGCTATCAGCGCCGTGAAGAAGTGCAAGCCGGCGGCAAAATGGCGTTTCAGAAGAAGCCAGCAGATAAGAGGGGCGCTAAAAAAAATAAGGCAGCCGCTATCAGCCAGGCGCAGGCTGAATATAAAGACGTTATCTAGCAAAGGGTGTTGAAGGTTTGAAAAGTAGGACTGAGTCGAGAGATTTAATGTGGCGATAAATCCCGTATTGGGGGCTGGTAACCAGACCAGGCTGAAAGCGGCCAGACTGGCGATTAACAATGACGCAGACAGGATAGGGAAAGCTGGGCGTCCGCCGCGGTGTTCGGCCAGCCAATGCCAAAAAATACGCACATTATGTTGTCGGTCTATCCAGTTATGAAACGCGCGATAGAGGCGCGAATCCGGATGCAGGTGCCAGTGTGTCAGACGGACAAATAGAAATAGCGCCACACAAATGCCCAGTAGCAGCCAGCCGAGATTGCCAATGCCCTCGGGCAGATTAATATCCTGCTTGAGCGAGGCGCCAAACAGGTAGCCGGGCAAGACATAAAGCGGCGCCCAGCCCAAAGCAGAAATAAAATTTATGCTGACAAAGCGGATCGATGACATATCGAGCATGCCGGCCACCATCGGAAGTACTGGGCGAATGGGGCCAACAAAACGGCCGATCATAATACTTTTGCCACCGTGAAGGTTGAAAAATTTCTCACCGTTATCCAGCCATTGCGGATAATTTCTAAAGGGCCAAAGGTCGCGGATGTGGTCTTTTAACGTTTTGCCCAGAAAGAAGCTGATGCAGTCACCTAAGATGGCGCCAATCAGTGCGCTACTAAGTGCGACCCATACCCCCAGCGAACCACTGCCAGCGACTGCGCAGGCGCCGAACAATAGCAATACCCCCGGAATAACAATGCCCGCAATTGCCAGAGATTCCAGAAACGCGATAGCCGCGATAGATACAGCAACCCATTGCTGGTGATCAGCCAGCCAGTCAAGGAAGGGTTGTATGGGGGATAGATCCATATATAAGGGTTTTGAGTTAGAGGTTAGTTTGGCGAATTAATAATGCCATTGCTTTCACGGATACGCACCTTTTTGTCTATACTCTGTGAATCTGGAATCGGGGGCATCTCCGTCTGCATTTGTGGGCTGTGCCGCTTGTCTGGAAATATTAACCAGCTGTCGTTCCCTGGGTGACAGCGTGTTTTTTAGCTGCTAGATATTAAAACTATGAAAAAAAGTCCAGATAAAATGCCCGGTTTTACACTAATTGAGCTGATGATTACGATTGCGATTGCTGCGATATTGCTCACTGTAGCGATTCCCAGTTTTCGTGAAATGATTATGAATAATCGTATCAGCATGAGAACAAATAATGTTGTCGATGTTATTCAGTTCGCACGTTCCGAAGCGGTACGTATTGGCGGCGCTGTGGGAGTGACGGCAACTAGTGGCGGTAGCGATTGGGGGCAAGGTGTTACTGTTTGGTACGATGCAGATGGTGATGACGATATAGATGACTCGGAAGTGTTGCGAGTGCTTGAGTCCTTTCAATCGGGTGTTACATTGAATAGCGATGGTTTTAGTTCGTTTCAGTTTCAAGCGAGCGGCTATACCAATGACGGTTTTGCTGGCGGTGATCTTGATTTGTGTGATGGGCGTGCCGGAGAAACGGGGCGGCAGTTGCAGCTATTGAGCACTGGTCTGATTCGCGTTACAACCATTCCCTGTTCTTAGGAGTCATAAGAATGCGTTTAATCAAACAACGCGGTGTCGGACTGATCGAAATATTGATCACTATTTTAGTGATTGCAATTGGTTTGTTGGGCTTGGCTGGCATGCAAACGGCGAGCATGAAAAATATAAACAACTCTCATGACCGTGCGCTGGCAACCATAGCCGCCTATGACATGGCTGAGAGGATGCGTTCGAACCCGGCTGGCGTAAAGTCCGGAAGTTATGACGCCGTAACGGTTAGTGAAAGTACGAGTACGAGCTGTGGTAGTACACCCGGTGCGACTGTAGATGTTTGCGAATGGGCGACAGCCTTGAAAGCTTCTTTCCCCGGTGACTTTGTCGGCAGCGTAACCGCCTCAGGTTTAAATCATGAGATCAAAATCACCTGGACGGAGCTTGGGGGCAATTATGAAACTGGGGAAGCAACTGATCCGGAGTTCACTATGGAGGTGAGAATTTATGCTCCGTAAACAATTTAAGAAATCGCAAACCGTAGTAAATAAGCATGCTGGTTTTTCACTGGTTGAGCTGATGGTGGCGATGCTGTTGAGTCTGTTTTTATTGTACGGGGTGGTGGAAATCTACTTGTCGAATAAGCAAACCAACAGGTTGCAGAATGGTTTTTCTCAGGTGCAGGAAAACGGCCGTATGGTGGTCGAGTTAATTTCTCGTGAAATTCGGCGGGCGGATTTTTTTGGTTGTTTGCCTGATGGAAATGCCATTCAGGTGAACTTAAATGCTGGTTATGATGCGGATATTTATGATTTTAGCTCCGGTGGGATTGGCGGTGCTAATAATGCTGGTGCTAGTGACGTGATTGGCGGAAAGACGCTGGTGGCGGGTACTGATACCCTGGTTCTTAGGGGAACCAAAAATGATGGCGTCAACATTGAAAAACCGTATATGCCGACACCGGCGGGTGATATTCATGTCAATACGGGCAGCGGGATTCAGCGAAACGATGTGCTGATGGTTAGTGACTGTACGGCGGGTAATATTTTCCAGGTCACCAGCGCAAATCCTGATACTTCAGGTAGTGTTTCTCATGGCATAGGTGCGGTTACTAGTGGTGTTGGTAATGCAATAAAAGACTTTAAGAAGTCCTACGGCAGCGATGCGGGAATATTAGTGCCTTATGCAAAGGTCTACTTCATCTCTAATGATGGAAATGGTCAGCCCTCCCTGTTTGTTAGTGACGATGGTGTACCTGCGGAATTAATTCCGGGGGTGGAAAATATGCAGGTTACTTACGGAGATGATTCTGATGGTGACTTGACCGTTAATAATTGGCTTACCGCCAATCTTGTTGGCGACATGGAAAAAGTGATTGCTATTCGGGTGGTGTTTATCGTGCGTAGTTATGGTTCGGTTGGCGCATCTGGGGACGGTATATTGCGTAAAACTTATACGGTGACCACTAATATACGGAACCGGATGATATGAACATGAAGCGAGCGATGGCGGGCAATTACAGAAACAAACAGCAGGGCGCGGTGCTGGCTGTTAGTCTGATTATTTTATTAGTGGTTACCATACTCTCTGTGCAGGGTATTCAAACTACCTTGATGCAAGACAAAATGACCTCGGCAGTACGAGATGGTCATGTGGCACTGGAGGCGGCCGAGGCGGGTTTGATTGATGCCGAAACCTTTATTGAGACCTTGGTGTCGACAACAGACTTTAAGACTGATGGTGCTGGTGGTCTTTATTCTGTTGATACTCCTGATGCGGATAAGCCTGTTCTCCCCAAAGATGCTTTTACCGATGTGCTATGGGGCGCTGCTATTACCAGAGAGGGAACGTCAATTGATGAAATTACCCCCCGCTATTTTGTCATGGAGTTGGGCACTATTTCTGCAAATTCAGACAGCGTGTCGTTGGATACAGGTTACGGTCATACGGGCGGGGGTGGAGATATTACCGGTTTTAAAATTGTTTCACGTGCATTTGGTAAAAATGCCAACACCGAGCGTATTGTTGTTAGTTACTACGGAAAACGCTTGTAAATCAGTTTAGGCAAAGTCTGTGCAGTTTTGGGCGGTAATTTAGGAGTTTTTGACATGAAAGGCGCGGTGAAAAAAATCTTACAGGGCGGTATTGCCTTTGCGGTAACGGTGGCGGCTGGTGCGCAGGGGGCCCCGGGCGTTATTTCTAATAGCCCTCTTATCGTGGGGTCCGCAACTGACCCAAACCTAATGTTTCTGTTTGACAGCTCAGGCTCCATGAACAATATTGTGCCAGAGTTCCCTTATGACGCAGCCACAAACTACGTAACCTGCCCTGCTGCCCAGATCATTGATGAGAGTGCTGGCCACGTTGACGTTAATGTATTAAGTGATGGTAAAGTATCCTTTAAACAGAATGGTGTGAGCTATGATTGGGGTGTTGCGGATGATCCGGCGATAGGGCATAGAGGGTTTTCCCAAAAATGCTTTGATTCGACTGCCTCATACAACGCAAGGTTGTATGGCAATGGTGGTGCTATTAACTCTGCTAAGTTTCCCGATGGTTATTTGTGGGCCGTTTATACTGGCAACTACCTGAATTGGTATTTTGCTAATGCAGGTCTCGCTGGAGGTGATGATTTTGGCACCGATGCGCGCCTGAAGTTCGGTACCACCCCCCGGCTTCTAATCGCTCAAAAGGCAGCTGCTGATGTGATAGGCAGTTTTGACAATGTCCGCCTCGGCTTGGCGACCTACAATGGGGATGAGGGGGCCGATATTAAGGAAGGCCTGGATGATATCGCCGTAAATAGTGCTGATATCATTAGGGCGATTAACGATGTTGAGGCGACTGGCTCTACGCCCTTGGCGAAGTCTTTTGAGCAAATCGGTCGATATTTTGTTGAAGGCTATGCAGATAAGGACATTAGCTATACGGAACACAAAGACGGCTCGACAGTGATTGAAAAAGCCAGTGAGGTGTTTAGTCGTGAGCCAAAGTACACTGACAGCAGCAGTCACAAGCCCACTACGGCTAAACCTGCGATTAAGGAGTTTTGTCAGGCTAACTTCCTGATGGTTTTGACTGACGGGCGCCCACAGGATGACCAAGATATATCTGAGCATCTAGAAGATTTTGATGCGGATTGCTATGGTGCAGATCCTGCGTGTGTTGGCGACGATAAAAAAGACGGCAGAGATTATGAGTCAGAGGGGTCTGACCATATGGATGATGTTGCTCAAGCCTTGTATGAAATTGATTTGCGGCCGGATTTGGTCGACTTCGATGGCAATGAGGTGGTCAATAATGTGACTACCTATATGATTGGCTTCGCTGATGATCAGGTGATTAATGACCCCTTGATTAAGGAAACAGCCAGCCAGGGGGGAGGCTTATTTCTGACGGCTGAGGACTCTGACTCCTTGTCGGACGCCCTTGAAACAGTAACCACCGAGATTTTTGCTCAAGTGGGCAGTGCTGCCTCTGTGGCCTTTAACTCTACGTCGCTGGGTACGGACAGCGCGGTGTTCTTCGCTCGATTCAATACTAACCGTTGGAGTGGCGAGCTGTTTGCCTTTCCGCTGAGTGGTACCGGTGAGGTTGAGCCGAAGGCTTGGGAAGCGTCGGAGGCGCTTGATTCGATTGCGCCAAGCAGTCGAGCTATCTTTACTCATAACGGCACGGATGGTGTGAATTTTCAGTGGGCTAGTTTGAGTGCAGCCCAGCAAGCTGATCTGAAGATTGATAAGGCTGGGGCTATCGACACTGACGCTAACGGTGAAGAGCGCTTGAACTACTTGCGTGGTGATCGAAGCAATGAGGGCGCCGGAATTGAGCTGCGTATTCGTAATAGCCGTTTGGGAGATATTGTTGACTCTACCCCTGTTTTTGTGGGCTCTCCGGGGCTGGGCTATTCTAATGAATCACCATTTGGTACTACGACAAAAACCTACGATCAATTTCAAACGGCTCAATCTAGCCGCGCTCCCATGGTATATGTGGGGGCCAATGACGGCATGTTACATGGTTTTAATGGCAATATTTCAGGAGCAGGCGGCGATGAGGTTTTTGCCTATGTGCCAGCAGAGGTTTTTTCATCCGATCTAACTAACCCGAATCAAGGGCTGCATTATCTGGCTAGCACCGATTATGAACACCGTTTTTATGTGAATGCCTCACCTACTGTGTCAGATGTGTTTATTAAGCGAGCAACTACTGATACCGAGGCCGACTGGCGAACCATATTGATTGGCGGTACCGGCGCAGGCGGCAAAGGTATTTTCGCGCTGGATGTCACAGATCCAACCGAGTTTTCCGAAAGTGATTCGACGAATGCGCCGAACGTGGTGTTATGGGAGTTCACTGGTGCCGATGATGCTGATTTAGGTGCAACCTACAGTAAGCCGGCTATAGCGATGATGAATAATGGTCAATGGGCGGTCATTTTTGGTAATGGTTATAATAATTCAGGTGATGGCAAAGCGAAGGTTTTCATCCTTTTCATTGAGGAGGGTGTGGATGGTAGCTGGAGTGTCGGTGATTACCTTAAGCTTGAAACCGAAGTGGGCTCCACCACGGATATTAATGGCATGTCATCCCTGGCAGTGGCAGATGTTGATGGGGATTTGGTGCTGGATAGGATTTATGGCGGCGACCTGTACGGCAATATCTGGGTATTTGATGTCAGCGCCTCCAACTCAGGTAGCTGGAATTCTGCGTATAAATCGGGATCTACGCCGAAACCCTTGTTTACTGCCACAGACCCGGATGGTGGAGCTATCCGCCAGCCCATTACAGCTGGGCCGGCGCTGGTACGTAATACCAGTGGTGATGATGAGGGAGAAGATATCATTGTGTTGTTTGGCACTGGCCAGTATTTGGCCCAAGCCGACATTTCAAACACGGCAAAGCAAAGCTTTTACGGTGTGTGGGACCATGGCGACCAAGAATTGGGGCGCAGCAACTTGGTGAGTCGAACGTTAACTGAGAATGCGGGCCTGCGTACTATTGCTAGCACAATTGCCGCTGAAAAGGCGATTGATTGGAGTGCGAAGCATGGTTGGTATGTCGATTTCGATGTTAATGATACGGGCCATACCGGTGAGCGGGTTATATCCAATGCTCAGGTCCGGGGTGCTGTGATGTTTATTAATACCATCATCCCTAATGCTTTGGCTTGTGTTTCTGGCGGCAGTGGTTTCCTTATGTCGCTTGACCCACAGACTGGGCTGGCGCCTGATTTTGCCGTGTTCGATGCAGATAATGATGGTGATATAGATAGTGATGACCTGATCTATGTCGGTGAATATATTGACGGATTGCCTGCCCAGTCCGGTATTTTAGGTGATAGACAATACACACCAACCAGTAAAGGTACACTTGAAGACCGTAAAGTTGAAACAGGTGGTAGTGATCGACTTGGTCGCCTAGCTTGGGAAGAGATGGTTCAAGGGTTATGAGCTTCGAATTAATGATGAGTGAAGAAATAATGAAAAAAAAGATGAGAGGCTTTACCTTAATTGAGCTGATGATTGTTATTGCTATTGTCGGAATTTTGGCGGCAATCGCTTACCCCTCTTATCAAGAGTCTGTGAAGAAGAGTCGGCGTTCCGATGCGCAGGGTGTGTTGACGGGGCTAGCAGGCGCCATGGAGCGGCATTATACCAACACTAACAGTTATGAGGATGCGGCGGTCGGCCCTGCAGATATTGGGACTCCGATCATCTATGCAATTAAATCTCCGCTGGATGGCGCGGCTATATATTATAACTTAACTATTGAGGCTGCAGACTCAAGCAGCTATATCCTGCGAGCAACTGATGTAAATGCTCAAGATGGCGATGGTTATCTGGAACTATCGTCGACGGGTGCGAAGAGTTGGGATCGAGATGATAGTGGAGGCATTGGTGCGGGTGAGGCTTGCTGGGCAAAAAGTTGCGGAGGTTGAAATGCTTCTTATAAGTATGATTAACTCAAACAATCAAGGTTATTGCTGAGCGAATTCAAATAACGGATAAGTTTTGAAAGTGCTGATCTTTAATATCCTTGGTACTTAATCTTTGCCGGGAGGCAATAGCTTGACTCAGTAGATATTACTAAAAGGGCGATGCAATGGATTGCAGAGACTCTAAGGGTTTTACATTAATAGAATTGCTTATCGTGTTGCTGATTGGCACGATATTACTTTTATTGGCCATTCCGAGCTTTTCTGGCCTTATTCGTTCTAGCCATTTAACCACTCAAAGCCATAATTTTATCACCGCCGCCCATTTTGCGCGCTACGAAGCTATAAAACGCAATGAGCGGGTATTGATTTGTGCTCGCTCGCTTGAAGTATGTAGTGATGTGGCTGCATGGGAGGACGGCTGGATCGTTTTTGTGGATGAAGATAGTAATGGTCAGGTCGGTGACGGTGAATTAGTTCGTTTGTTTGATAGTTTGTCTGAAGGCTACAGCTTGCGACCAAACGTAACAGCAGTATGGCTGGCTTATTACCCGAATGGCAGTGTTCGACGGGGCGGAGGAAGTAGTGGTTTGCCTCTGATGACCTTCAGGCTTTGTGCTTCTGATGCAGCTGCTGGCAATCTCAAGGAGCGTTCACGTGAAATTGTTATTAATGCGACTGGAAGAATGCGACTGCAGTTTGGTCGTGAAGGCGTGACGAAGTGTCCTTAGTTGCATAATTTATAGCTAAGTAATTGATCAATAAACAGGGTGCGGCTTACAGCGCCCTGTTTTTGTTTGTATAATCCGCTTTTAAAGCAAAGTGGATGTAAAGGGTTTGAATGGACGTTAAAGCATACATGGCCGAAGTGGGGCAGCAGGCGCGGGCGGCGGCACGTGAAGTGGCGCGAGCTGATACCGGCAAGAAAAACAAAGCGTTATTGGCGATCGCTAGTGCGATTGAAGTTTCTCGCAAGGCATTGCTGGATGCCAATGAGAAGGATATGGCAGTGGCGCGTGAAAATAATCTTGATAGCGCCATGCTGGATCGCCTGGAGCTTAAAGAGTCGACAATCGATGGCATGATCGAAGGTTTGCAGCAGGTTGCGGCGTTGGCTGACCCTGTCGGTGAAATCACGGATCTGAACTACCGTCCTTCGGGCATTCAGGTTGGTAAAATGCGTGTGCCTCTGGGCGTGGTTGGCATTATCTATGAGTCTCGTCCTAATGTGACTGCTGAAGCAGCCAGTCTGTGTTTGAAATCCGGTAACGCGACTATTCTGCGTGGTGGCTCCGAAGCGATCCATTCCAATCAAGCGATTGCAGAATGTATTCGTCAGGGCTTGAGCGAAGCTGGTTTGCCAGCTGAGGCGGTGCAAGTGATTTCCACTACGGATCGTGCAGCGGTGGGTGAGTTAATCACCATGCCTGAGTATGTCGATGTGGTTGTGCCCCGCGGCGGCAAAGGCCTGATCGAGCGCATCAGTCGTGATGCCAAAGTGACGGTAATCAAACACCTTGACGGTATTTGTCACGTTTATATTGATGACGAAGCTGATTACGATAAAGCTACTAATATTGCGTTGAATGCCAAAACCTCGCGTTACGGCACCTGTAATACCATGGAAACTTTGTTAGTGCATGAAGACGTTGCAGCAGATATTATGCCGCGCCTGGATTTCCATTACCGTGAAGCCGGTGTGGAAGTGCGAGGTTGTGAAAAAATCTGCGCGATTCTTCCTAAGGCGATAGCGGCCACTGAGGAAGATTGGCAGACGGAATATCTGGCGCCAATTCTTTCCATTAAAGTGGTTGCGGATATGGATGAGGCGATTGTCCATATCAATCATTACGGCTCGCACCACACTGATTCAATCATCACTGAAAATTTCACGCGTGCACGCGCTTTCCTTAACGAGGTGGATTCCAGCTCTGTCATGGTGAATACGTCGACACGTTTTGCCGATGGTTTTGAATATGGTTTGGGTGCGGAAATTGGTATTTCCACCGACAAAATTCATGCCCGTGGCCCGGTCGGCCTTGATGGTCTGACGTCGCAGAAGTATGTGGTGTTAGGTGATGGACACATTCGCACCTAAACAGGGTTAAAGAGATGCGCAGCATCGCAATTCTTGGTGGCACCTTTGATCCGATTCATTTCGGGCATTTGCGCCCAGCCCTGGAGATAAGTCAGCTGGGTTTTGACGAGGTGCGGTTAATGCCCTGCCATGTGCCAGCGCATCGCGAAACTCCCCATTGCTCAGCAAAACAACGGTTAGCAATGGTGGAGCTGGCGGTGATGGGTGAGCCACGTTTATTGGTTGATACCCGAGAACTGGAACGAGAAGGTGATACCTTCACGGTGGATACGCTCACGGAGATGCGCAGTGAACTGGGTGGGGATGTATCCCTGAATCTGGTGATGGGTATGGATTCGTTTGTCAGCTTATCCAGTTGGCATTGCTGGGAGCAGCTGATCGATCTGGCCAATATTGTGGTTACAGAACGGCCTGGCGTATCGTTACCAACAGAGGGTGTGATGGCGCGTTTTTTAAAGGCGCGTCAGGTGGCTTCAAGTGAACAATTACAGCAAGCAAGTAACGGCAGGGTGTTGGTACAACAGCTGGCGTTATTGGATATTTCGGCGACCCGTATTCGGGCGCTAATTAAAGCAGGCCATTCGGCCAGGTATTTACTTCCCGAAACAGTGTGGGAATATATCGAACAACACCGATTATATCGGTCAATAGAGCAGTAACGAGGATTTATGCAGGGCGAAAAAATAGTAGAACTTGTCATCGATGCACTGGAAGACATCAAAGCCGTTGACGTACAAACCATTGATGTAAAAGGGCTGTCAAATGTTACGGATTACATGGTGATTGCGTCGGGTACGTCGAAACGCCATGTGAAAGCGGTGGCTGAAAATGTATTGATGGAGCTAAAGAATAATGGCCTACAACCCATCGGTACGGAAGGTTCTGATGCCGCAGAATGGGTATTGGTCGATGTGGGTGATGTGGTGGTGCATGTGATGATGCCTGATACCCGCGATTTTTATGATCTTGAAAAACTCTGGCAGCCATTGTCAGATGAACAACAGGACAGCGCTGAGTAATTGTTACTACGGGCCGCAAATAGAATGAACGGATCCTAGCATGCGTATTCGACTTATTTGTGTAGGTACTAAAATGCCTGCCTGGGTTACCACCGGCTATCAGGAGTATGCCAAGCGTCTTCCGGCTGATCTCAAACTGGAGCTGGTGGAAATTGCTCCTGGCCATCGCGGCAAGGGTGCCGATGTGAAGCGTGCTATTGAAAAGGAATCCAAGCTGATTCTGGCTGCGCTGGGCAAAGATGACCATGTGGTGGCGCTGGATGTTGAAGGGCGACCGTGGAGTACGGAGCAACTTGCCGGCACTTTGCGCGATTGGCAAATGGGCGGTCAGAATGTCGCCCTGTTGATTGGTGGCCCCGATGGCCTGTCGGCAGAATGTCTGTCGTTGGCTAAACAGCGCTGGTCACTATCCAACCTGACATACCCTCATCCGCTGGTGCGTGTTATTTTGTCGGAACAAATTTATCGGGCTTGGAGTCTGCTCAATAACCACCCCTACCATCGAGCTTGAAGGTACGTTTAAAAATGCACTATTTACGCGATTACTGCGTCAGCTCTGTGCTCGATTACTCATGTATGGTTTATATATTTCGTATCTCCGCGCGGAGCTTTCTTGTCCTCGCGCAAATTTCACTATTTTTAAAAGCACCTTAGGAGCGGTTGATGGCTCCATTGCGTAATGAAAAACCGCGACTTTAAAGACCCGTACCGGGAAAACCGTATTTTTACCTTTCGTGCCATTCTGTTCTGGATTTTGGTCGTGGTTTTAGTGTGTGTGCTTGCTGCGCGGATTTTTTATCTGCAGATTATGCAGCATGAACGATATGCGACGGCCTCTGAAAATAACCGCGTGTTGCTACAACCTATTCCACCTAACCGGGGTCTTATCTACGACACCAATGGCAAGCTACTTGCTGATAATCGAGCTAGTCAGAGCCTGAATATCATTCTTGAGCGGGTTGATGATCTTGAGCAAAGCCTGGCACTGCTGCAAAAATTGCTACCCATTACCGAAGGTGATCTTGAGCGTTTTGAAAAACGCCGTAAGCAGCGCCGACGCCCACACGAGCCGGTGTTATTGCATTCTAAGTTGACCGAGCAGGAAATTGCTATTTTAGCCGTCAATAGCCATCGCCTGCCGGGTGTGACGGTGGAAGCGGAATTGGTGCGACATTACCCTTTTAGTAATTCGGCGGCGCATGTGTTGGGGTATGTGGGCCGCATCAATGAGAAGGAACTGAAACGCATTGACCCAGTCAATTACAGCGGTACGCAGAGTATTGGTAAGCTGGGTGTGGAAAAGTTTTACGAAGCCCAGCTGCATGGTGTGGTGGGGTTTCAAAAGGTTGAAGTGACAGCGCGAGGACGTGTGTTACGTGTGTTGGAACGTGATGATCCTGTGCCGGGTGCCGATATTACGCTGTATCTGGATAGTAATTTACAGGATGTCGCGGAACAGGCGCTGGGTGATCGACGTGGCGCCGTGGTTGCTATCGACACCCGCACGGGCGGCATTCTGGCGCTGGTTAGTCAGCCCAGTTTTGATCCCAATCTGTTTGTGACGGGCATTGATTCAAAGACCTATGGCGGGTTACGGGATTCACTGGATTTGCCACTGTTTAACCGTGCCTTACGCGGCCAATATCCGCCGGGGTCAACAGTCAAACCCTTTGTGGCGCTGGCGGGGCTGGAATACGGCCATATTAACTGGGCGTACACTATTAGTGATCCCGGCTGGTATCAGCTGACCGAGGGCGGTCGTTTTTATCGGGATTGGAAAAAGTGGGGCCATGGCAAGGTGGATTTAGTGCATGCTATTGCCCAGTCCTGTGATACCTATTTTTATGAGTTGGCGCACCACATGAACGTGGATGATTTGCACGACTTTCTGTGGCAGTTTGGTTTGGGGCAACGTATTAGCTTGGATGTGTCTGATACGGTTAGAGGCATTCTGCCCTCCACGGCGTGGAAAAAGGCTAAAACGGGTCAGCCCTGGTATACCGGGGACTCGCTGAACGTGGGCATTGGGCAGGGCTATATGTTGACGACGCCACTGCAGTTGGCGACGGCAACAGCGGTACTGGCGAATCGTGGTCGTTGGTTGCAACCACGCTTGCTGAAACGTATTCGAGTAGATCAAAGCCACATTGCTGATTTGCCCGCCATTGAGGAAGTCGCGGCGGCGTTAGATGATGTGAAGTTAAAGCGTGAAGGCGATTGGGAAAGAATGGTTGATGCCATGGAAAGTGTGGTGCATGGGCGGCGTGGAACGGCGCAGCGTATTGGTCGGGATGTTAGTTATCGCATCGCAGGTAAAACCGGTACCGCTCAGGTGGTTGGTATTAAGCAGGATGAAGAGTATGACGTGGAAAAAGTCAAAGAGCGAAATCAGGATCACGGTTTGTTTATCGCCTTTGCACCCGCTGATGAGCCCCGTATTGCAATTGCGGTAATTGTTGAAAATGGCGGTGGTGGTAGTACCTCGGCGGCGCCAGTGGCACGACAGGTGCTGGATGCCTATTTACTGCCGCAGTTGGCCGCTGAAGCTGAACTAAAAGGCAACGATACGGACAAAGCTGAGGCAACGTCAGGTGAGTAATGATTTCTTACGTCAGTTGCCGCGCACCGCGCACGCCTTTCAAAGTAAACAGCATATTCTCAACCGCCTGCACATCGATGCTTGGTTACTGTTGTTATTGTTGATGCTGTGCGGTGTTGGTCTGATGGTTCTATACAGTGCCAGCGATCAGAGTATGGCGACGGTGCAGCGCCAGGCAACACGTTTTGGTGTTGCGCTGGTGGTGATGTTTGTCTTTGCGCAGATTAACCCGCACCACTATCGGCGCTGGTCGCCTTGGTTATATGCGGTGGGCGTGTTGATGTTGCTGGCGGTACTGGTGCTGGGCGTGGGGGCTAAAGGTGCTCAACGTTGGCTGGCAATCCCTGGTTTACCGCGTTTTCAGCCGTCGGAAATTATGAAGGTGGCAGTGCCGATGGCATTAGCCGCTTATTTTGCCGATCGCTATTTGCCGCCGAGAATGAAGCATGTTGGTCTTGGTTTGCTGTTTGTGATGGTCCCTACCTTGATGATTGCCAAACAGCCGGATTTAGGCACTTCGCTGTTGATCTGTGCGTCGGGTATTTTTGTACTGTTATTTGCCGGCATTCAATGGCGCTGGGTATTTGGTTTTGGCAGTGTGGTGGGTGCCTGTCTACCACTATTTTGGATGTTCCTGATGAAGGACTACCAAAAACAGCGGGTGTTGACCTTTTTAAATCCGGAAAGTGATTTACATGGTTCGGGCTGGAACATTATCCAGTCAAAAATTGCTATTGGTTCAGGTGGACTGGATGGTAAAGGCTGGTTGCAGGGCACCCAGTCGCATTTGGATTTTTTACCGGAAAGTCATACCGATTTTATTATTGCGGTGTTTGCCGAGGAATTTGGTTTTCTCGGTGTGCTGGGACTGCTGTTTCTGTACTTGTTGATTGTGACGCGTTGCTTTTTTATTGCTGTGCGTGCCGATGACACCTACGGGAGATTGTTGGCGGGTAGCTTGACCTTGACCTTTTTCTTTTACTTTTTTGTCAATATTGGCATGGTGACAGGGTTATTGCCGGTGGTAGGTTTGCCACTACCTTTGATAAGCTATGGCGGCACCTCCATTGTTACCCTGTTTGTCGGCTTCGGAATTTTGATGTCGATACAGACCCATAAAAAAGTACTGCCCCGATAGTTTTGCAAAACATAGAGATGAGAACAGAGCGTAATGGAATTTAATAGATTAGTTGCACGGATTGTTGTTGCGATGGCGCTGGTTGTGCCACTCAAGGGTTGGGCTGAAAATAACACGCCTCGAAGTTATGAGACTCATCCCGATGCACTGGCGTTGATTGACGAGATGGTTGCAGAGCATGCCTTTGATCGCGAGGTTCTGCTTAATACCTTTGCTGAGGCGCGTTATCAGGATCGTATTATCCAGTTAATGAACAAACCTGCTGAGGGTAAACCCTGGAAGGATTACCGGCCCATTTTTGTGACTAATAAGCGTGCCGAGGGCGGCAAAGCTTTTATGACGGAGCATCGTGATACGTTGCTCCGTGCACAGCAGAAATTTGGCGTGCCTGCGGAAATTATTGTTGCCATCATCGGTGTCGAAACACGTTACGGTAAGCATGCGGGTAAGATCCGAGTGTTGGATGCGTTGAGCACATTAGCCTTTGATTACCCGCGCCGTAGTGTGTTCTTTCGTAAGGAGCTGAAGGCCTTTTTGCAACTAACCCGTGATGAGCAGGTCGATCCTGCCAGTCTGACTGGTTCCTATGCTGGCGCGATGGGCTATGGCCAGTTTATGCCTAGCAGCTTTTTGAATTATGCGATTGATTTCGATGATGATGGCCTGCGTGATATTTGGCATAATCCTATCGACGCCATTGGCAGTGTGGCCAATTACTTTGCCCGGCATGGTTGGAAGAGTAATGAGCCCGTCACCAGCAAAGCACGTTTTTCCGGTGACGGCAAAGCTGTTACCTGGGTGAAGGGACGTAAAAACCTTAAGCCGGATTACCAGCTGTCTGAACTGATTAAATTGGGCTTGCAGCCTCGGGCGGAACTGAATCTAGATCAGCTCGCCACACCAATGCGTTTTACTGGCGTTAAGGGCAAAGAGTACTGGGTTGGCCTGCATAATTTTTATGTGATTACGCGCTACAATCACAGCGCTTTGTATGCCATGTCGGTGTATCAATTAAGTCAGAAAATAGCTAATTAAGCGGACCATGAGAAGTCTAGTTATGCACCATCGCACCGTGCGACGGGTTGTGCTGTTAGCCAGCCTGATTGGAAGTCTATTGCTGTTGTCAGGTTGCGGCAGTAATCCCTCTTCGCGTTATCAGCAACGCCATGATTCGGCGCCCTCTTATCAGCAAGACGTAGGCAAAATTGCCGATGCAGTACCGCGTGTCGAACCGCGCAGTAAAGGTGGCAATAAAAACCCTTATCAAGTGTTTGGCAAACAGTATTGGGTGATGCCCAGCAGCTTTGGTTATACAGCGACAGGCACGGCCTCCTGGTACGGTTCCAAGTTCCACGGCCACCAGACTTCAAATGGTGAAGTTTACAATATGTACAGCATGACGGCGGCTCATAAAAGCTTGCCGATCCCCACCTATGTTAAAGTGACCAATCTGAACAATGGTCGACATGTGATAGTGCGGGTTAATGATCGAGGTCCTTTTCACGGCGATCGCTTGATTGATTTGTCCTATGCCGCAGCAACAAAACTAGGATACGCCAAGCTAGGCACGGCGCGGGTGCGTATTGAGGCGATTGATCCGGTAGCATGGCAGAGAGAAAAATCCCAATTGAATCAGCCAGCGCCACTTGCTAAGCCTAATTACTCAGTCGTTCCGGCCGCTGTTGTAGATGCAAATCTCACCGAGAAGCAGACTGCACAAAGCGCGACAATTGACGATAATCTTTTTGTGCAGGTGGGCGCCTTTTCCAGTTTTGATTCGGCGCAACGGCTCAAACAGCAATTACAGAGCCTGACTGGTGAGGATGTGATGGTTTATTTTGATCAGCGGCGCGAGCCTAATCTGCATAAGGTGCATATCGGGCCGGTGCGGAATTTATCGATGGCACAGCAGGTTCGCGATCTGATCAGTCGAAATGGCTTTGGTTCGGCATTGATCCTGTCATTGCCAAAGCTCTGAAAATATTGACCGACAGTCAGCCAGGACGGCGGGCTAACTTTTAAATTTAGAATAAAAGAAGTGATTATGAACACATTGAGCAAATTTGTTGCAGCAACTCTGATGTTGCTGTTGGGACAGTTGGCTGTTGCAGCTAATCCCCTTATTCCTGCAGCACCTCAGGTTGCTGCTAAAGGCTTTTTGCTGGTGGATGCGCACAGTGGTGAAGTACTGGTGTCGCAGAATGCCGATGAGGTGATGCCGCCAGCCAGTCTGACCAAAATGATGACGAGCTATATTGCCACTCATGAAATTGAAAAGGGCAATGTTTCGGAGCAGGATATGGTGCGTATCAGCATCAAGGCATGGAAAACGCCAGGTTCACGGATGTTCATCAAAGAGGGTACGTCGGTTTCGGTCGATGATCTATTGAAGGGCATTATTATTCAATCGGGTAACGATGCCAGCGTGGCGATGGCCGAGTTTATTGCCGGTAGTGAAGATGCTTTTGCGGATTTGATGAATCAGCATGCCAATCTGCTGGGTATGGATAACTCGAACTTTATGAACGCCACGGGCCTGCCATCGAAGCATCACTACACCACCGCTTCGGATCTGGCAAAACTGGCGCGCGCTATTATTATTGAACATCCCAGCCATTACGGTATTTATTCTGAGCAAGCCTTCACCTATAACAACATTCGTCAGCCAAACCGCAATAAGCTGCTGTGGCGTGATAAAAGTGTTGATGGTTTAAAAACTGGCCACACAGAGGAGGCGGGCTATTGTCTGGTGGCGTCTGCCGAACGTGGCGGCATGCGATTGATTGCTGTGGTATTAGGCACCAAAAGTGAAGAGGCCCGCGCCACAGAAACGCAAAAATTGCTGACCTATGGTTTTCGCTACTATGAAACACGCAAACTCTACAGCGCTGGTGAAGTGTTGGAGACGGGTAAGGTGTGGGGCGGTGCTAGCGATGAGGTCAAGTTAGGCGTGGTGGAAGATGTGTATATCACGGTGCCTCGTGGTCAATACTCCAGCCTGCAAGCGAGTCTGCTGGTTGACGAATACATCACCGCCGGTGTTGATACAGGTGCTGAATACGGCAGTATTCAGATTAAACTGCAGGACAAAATGGTTTTGAACCAAAAGCTGGTGGCGCTGGATAGCGTTGAACCTGGCGGTTTCTTTAAGCGCCTGTGGGACCAGCTGGTGTTATTTTTTGTTAAGTTGATTGGCTAATGGCGGTTTATTTAAACGGCGCATTTATGCCCGTCGAAGAAGCACAGGTTTCAGTGCTGGATCGAGGGTTTCTATTTGGTGATGGCGTTTATGAAGTAATCCCGGTGTACGCCGGTAAGCCGATGCGCCTGCAGGAGCACTTGCAGCGATTACAACAAAGCCTTGATGCCACCCAGCTGGCTGTGACAGAGGACTGGGAGGTCTTGGTTGCAGACCTGATTGAGCTTAACGGTGGTGGTGATCTATCGGTTTACTTGCAGGTGACCCGTGGCGCAGAAACCAAGCGTGACCATGCCCTGCCGGAAAGTATTTTTCCAACCATCTTTATGATGGCGACGCCCTTTACGCCGGTTCAGGATCTGGATGCTGTTACCGGCATTAAAGCAGTGACCGTCGAAGATAACCGCTGGCTTCGCTGTTTTATCAAGTCTATCTGTTTGCAGCCCAACGTGCTGCTAAAACAGCAGGCGAGAGAGGCCGGTGCGCAGGATGCTATCCTGGTTCGGGATGGCACGGTCACTGAAGCCGCTGCGGCTAATGTTTTTGTGGTTAAGGATAATGTGGTTTACACAGCGCCTAAGAATGATTTGATTCTGGCTGGCATCACCCGTGATTTGGTACTTGAGCTGGTTCGTGATGCAGGATTTGAATGCCGAGAGGAGGCACCATCACTGCCATTGCTGGAAAGTGCTGATGAAATCTGGATTACCAGCTCCACCCGTGAAATCGTGCCGGTGATTGAACTTGATGGAAAACCCGTGGCAAACGGCGAAATCGGAGTAGTTTGGTATCATGCTATGCAACAGTATAAAACCTATAAACAACAGCTTATTGCAGGTGAGTCGTGACAGAACAAGAGCAACAAGAAGCACCCAAAATTGAATTTCCCTGTGAGTATCCAATCAAGGTGGTTGGTCGTGCTGCACCGGATTACAAGCAGTTTGTAATTGATGTTGTTAAAAAACATGCCGCTGATCTGGATCCGGAAAAAGTTGAAATAAACCCCAGCCGTAACGGCAATTTTTATTCTGTTCGTTTTACCATTACTGCAACCGGTGTCGACCAGCTGGAAGCGATTTTTGAAGACCTGAAGGCCTCCGGTCGCGTGACGATGGTAATCTGAGTCATCCTGGTGCGGGGCTGATATGAGCACAAATATAGCGGACCAAGTGCGGGTAAAACAGTTTGGCTGCTTACCCTACGAACCGCTATGGCGCGAGATGCAGGCTTTTACCGATGCACGCGACGAAAGTAGCATTGATGAAATTTGGCTGTTGCAGCATGATCCAGTCTATACCCTGGGGCAGGCTGGCAAAGCTGAACACTTGTTGTCAACCGGTGATATTCCCGTAGTGAACAGTGACCGGGGTGGACAGGTGACCTACCACGGCCCTGGCCAACTGATTGCCTATTTGATGATCGATTTACGTCGCCGTAATCTAGGTGTGCGTCGGTTGGTCACGCAAATTGAGCAGGCTTTGATCGATCTGCTGGCTGAATTCGGCATTGAGGGGCGAACACGCGAAAAGGCGCCCGGTGTTTACGTCAATGACCATAAAATTGCCTCTCTAGGTTTGCGGGTGCGAAAAAGCTGCACCTATCATGGCTTGAGTTTGAACCTTGATATGGACCTGGAACCCTTCGACGGCATTAATGTCTGCGGCTATAAGGGCCTGCAGGTTGTTCAGCTTGGCGACTTGATCAGTGAAATCAATGAGCCTTATGTTCGTGAACTGCTACTTAAACATTTAATCAATCGCCTGGGTTACAGCGAAATAGAGCGCGTGAGTGAGGACTGATGTCAAATGTCAAATATAGAAACGGACAATAAAAACCGTCCTGCCAAGCGCGAGCGGGTAGAAGCGGGCGTAAAAATGCGCGGGGCTGATAAGGTTGACCGTATTCCTGTTAAGGTAATCCCCACCGAAAAGCCATTACGTAAACCGGACTGGATTCGTGTGCGTATGTCCAGCTCGCCGGAAGTGGCGAATATCAAGAAAATTCTACGCAAGAATAAGTTGGCGTCGGTGTGTGAAGAAGCCGCGTGTCCGAATCTGGCCGAATGCTTCAGCCATGGCACCGCGACCTTTATGATCATGGGTGAAATTTGCACCCGCCGTTGTCCCTTCTGTGATGTGGCGCATGGCCGGCCATTACCGTTGGATGTGGATGAGCCAAGCCATCTGGCGCGGGCCATCGCAGAAATGCAGCTGTCCTATGTGGTAATTACCTCGGTGGATCGTGATGATCTGCGTGATGGCGGCGCGACGCATTTTGCCGATTGTATCCGCGAAACACGTCAACTGATGCCTGAGATTAAAATTGAAGTATTGGTGCCTGATTTCCGAGGTCGCATGGAGGTGGCGCTGGAGGCTCTGGCCACTGAGCCTGCCGATGTGTTTAATCATAATCTGGAGTCGGTGCCGCGGTTATATCGTCAGATTCGCCCGGGGTCAGATTATCAGTGGTCGCTGGATTTACTTAAAAAACACAAGCAGCGTTTGCCTGGTGTGCTAACCAAGTCCGGACTAATGGTCGGCTTGGGTGAGGAGCCAGAAGAAATTTATCAAGTGATGCAGGACTTGCGTGATCACAACGTCGACATGATTACCATCGGACAATATTTACAGCCAAGCCTTAATCATTTGCCGGTGGCGCGTTTTGTTCACCCTGATGAGTTTGCCGATTATGCCGAGCGGGCGCGAGCGATGGGTTTTAAAAGTGTCGCCAGTGGACCGCTGGTGCGATCTTCTTACCATGCTGATCGACAGGCGCGCGGCGAAAATATTGAGTAAATATCTTCTTTTGTTAAGAAAGAAGTGGGATATAATGCCGGCAGGAAGTACCTAATAATTGGTTGCTAAAGGGAGTAACAATCTATGAAAATGAAGAGCCTGGTTTGTTCATGTGCGGTAATGGCTAGTTTGTCCGGTTTCGCGCAGGCGCATGAAGATGTCGATAATTCTGGCAAGTTTAATGTACTGTTTGGTGGTGGTAAATATTTCACGGATAGCGGTCGCGATCTTGATGATGGCTCCGTAGGTGAAATTGGTCTGGGTTATATTATTGATAAGCACTGGGCAGTTGAAGCTGTTTATTCTGATATTAGCGGTATGGACCATGATGTTTCTGGTGCTGATGTTGATGCGGACATGTTCCGTATTGATGGCCTATATCACTTTGATCAGCGAGGCCACTGGACGCCTTACCTGGCAGCCGGCCTTGGTCAGCTGAGATTTGACACGAAAGGCGGCAGTGATGAAGATGAGCTGGCTCTGAACGTTGGTGGCGGTATCAAATATGCGCTGTCTAAAGAACTGACGGTTCGAGCTGATCTGCGTGCTGTTTACGGTGAAGATGACAGCGATCTGGATACTCTTGCAACAATTGGTTTTAACTATATCTTCGGCGCTACTTCAGCAGCGGCCCCTGCGCCTGCGGAACCAGCACCACGTGATTCCGATGGTGACGGTGTATTTGATGAAAATGACAAATGCCCTGGCACGGCGGCTAGCCTGGCTGTAGACAGTGATGGATGCCCAAGAATGTCTGTTGATTCTGTGAGCATTGATCTGGAAGTGCTGTTCGATACAAATAAAGCTGATGTTAAAGCAGGCTCTATGGCTGAAATTCAGGAGGTAGCTGATTTTATGTATACCTACCCTAAATCAACAGCTGTTATCGAAGGTCACACTGATGATCGCGGTAAAGCAGATTACAACCAGGACTTATCACAGCGTCGCGCAGATGCCGTTCGCGGTGTTCTGGTTAACGAAATGGATGTTGATGCGGGTCGTGTTGCAGCTAAAGGCTACGGCGAAGAGCAACCACGTGCTAGCAACGATAATGCCGATGGTCGTCAACAAAATCGTCGTGTAACGGCTGTAATTAGCGCTAGCGTTGAAAAGCTGATTAGAAAGTAAGGTCTGTTAGCCGCCTGCTTGGCGGCTAATCAGTCGTAATAAGAAAAGCCCCGTCGGAATATTCGATGGGGCTTTTTTGTGACTGTTGCTTCTGCGGTTGAAAACGAAGGGTTTATTGATCGGCGGGTAGTGTAATTCCGGCCAATGCCAAGGTGATCTTTTCCAGCTCATCCCAGATATTGCCTTGGTGCATGCCCTTGGCGAGTTGATCAACATGGGCAATCTGTTGATTGAGAGCGGCTAGTTGCTGGCTGGATAGTCGAGATAAAACTTTGCCTGTTAATGCCTGCCGGTTGCGCCATATCCGTTGTGCCTGCATGGCCTGATCAGCGGAGCTGCCCAGCTGCATAGCTTGCTTTATTAATGACAGTTGACGTATTTCCCTGGCTAGAACCCAAACTAGAGCTAGTGGTTCGATGCCCTCATCGTGCAGTCCGTTGAGCATTTTTACGCAATCTTTGGCGTTACCCTTAAAGGCACAATCAACAAGGTTAAAGGCACTATAGCGGGCGCTATCGACGACACAGTCTCGAATAGTTTGTGCGCTGACCTGCGGCAGATTTTCTGGCAGCAGTAATTTCAGTTTTTCGATTTCCTGATTGGCGGCCAGAAGGTTGCCATCGACAAGTTCGGCTAACAGGCTTGATGCTTCTCGGTCCGGTTGCAGTCCAGCCGCTCGCAGGCGCTGATCAATCCACTTGGGCAGTTGTTGGCTTTCAATTGGCCAGATTTCGATGTGGCAGCAGATACTATCCAGCGTTTTGAACCACTTGCTGTTTTTGGCCGCTTTATCGAGTTTACCGGCGTTAATCAGTAGCAGGTTGCTATCGGAGGGAGCGTCGGCGTAATTGATGAGTGCCTTGCTGCCTTCGGTGCCGGGTTTGCCATTGGGAAGGCGCAGTTCTAGCAGTTTTTGCGTGGCGAACAGCGACAGCGCATTGCCTGCACTGAGCAGCTCATCCCATTTGAAGTTGTTGTCGGCGGTAAAGGTTTCGCGTTCGCTGAAGCCAGCTGATTTGGCCGCATTGCGAATCCGCTGGCAGGCCTCTTGGGCCTGCAGCGGTTCGTCACCTGAGACAATATAAACAGGTTTCAGGCCTTGCTGGAGGTGCGACTCCAGTTGTTCAAGGCGTACATTCATTATTTGGTTTCAGCGGTTTCTGTGGAGGGTTTGATGCCTCGATAGCGGCGAATCAACTGCTGTACCAGGTCACGTTGCATTTCCTTGCGAAGCAGTGATTCTTGTTCATAGGCGCTGACCGCATTGGCAGAGTTGTACAGGTAGCTTTTTTCAACGCTTAACAGTGTCGGCGCTACCAGTTCTTCACCTTCTTGGCTGTTTACCGAGAAGGTAACCGAAGAGGTTAATTCGTACTCTGCAACCTTGGCTGTACCGGTGGTACTAATGGTGCGTTTGGTTTGCTTGATGCCTGAAACTAGCAGGCTATAGGGCGCGCCAGTACGGCTGTCCGCCAGAGTTACATTGGAGGATTTTAAGGCACGTTTCAAGGAGCGGGCAAGGTCACTGGTCTCGCTGGCTGTTTGTAGGTGCAGCGTTTGCAGTTCAGAAGGCAGAGGTTGAGCTCCGCGTAGATGCCAGCCACACCCCTGTAAAAAAAGTGCGCCTGCCAGAATGCCGACAGTCAGTGATTTCAGGTTCAACAGGGGCATGTGGATTAACCTCCCACAACGATGTTTATGAGTTTGCCGGGAACGACAATCACTTTACGTACGGTTTTGTCTTCGATGAAACGTAGCACGTTTTCTTCGGCCAACGCGATCTTTTCGATGCTGTCTTTGTCGGCGTCAGCATCGACGGCCAGTCGGGCGCGGACTTTGCCGTTAACCTGGACCACCATTTCAATGGTGGACTGCTTCAGTGCGGCTTCATCAAACTGCGGCCAAGGCTGATCAATGATGGCATTGCTATGGCCGAGCATACCCCATAACGTGTGGCTGATGTGCGGCACAATAGGTGCCAGCAACTGAGTTGCGGCTTCCAGTGCTTCACGTTCAACGGCTAAGCCTAATGGCGTGGAACGATCCGCTAGCTTGTTGACTTCGTTAATCAGCTCCATCACAGCTGCAATGGCGGTGTTGAAGGTTTGACGGCGACCATAGTCGTCGGTCACCTTGGCAATAGTGGCGTGCGTCTTGCGGCGTAAATCCAGCTGTGCGCCTTCCAGCGCGTCAACGTTTAACTCGCCCGGAGTGCCTGCGCCAAGGTGAGTGTTAACCATTTTCCATACGCGTTTCAGGAAGCGATTGCCGCCTTCAACACCGCTGTCTGACCATTCTAAAGATTGTTCCGGCGGCGCAGCGAACATGGTGAACAGGCGCACGGTATCGGCACCGTATTGAGTGATCAGTTCCTGAGGGTCAACAGTGTTGCCCTTGGATTTAGACATTTTAGTGCCGTCTTTGAGCACCATGCCCTGGCAGAGTAGCTTTTTGAAGGGTTCGTCACTGGTGATCAAACCTTCGTCGCGCATCAGTTTGTGGAAGAAGCGCGCGTACAGCAGGTGCAAGATGGCGTGTTCGATGCCTCCGACATACTGATCTACTGGCAGCCAGTAGTTAGCCGCGTCGGAATCCAGCATGCCGTCCTGATAGTTAGGGCTACAGAAGCGCGCGTAGTACCAGGAGGACTCCATAAAGGTATCGAAGGTATCGGTTTCGCGTTCCACAGCTTGGCCGTTATGTTCTGTTTTACACCACTCTGGATCAGCTTTGATCGGTGAATGTACACCGTCCATAATCACATCTTCTGGTAACAAAGCAGGTAAGCGATCGGCAGGGATCGGAATTTCGCCGCCGCCAGGTTCGTTAAACATCGGGATTGGGGAGCCCCAATAACGCTGGCGTGATACACCCCAATCGCGCAGACGGTAATTGATTGTCTTGCGACCCTTGCCCAAGCTGTCGAGTTTGGCGGCAATAGCATCAAAAGCATCGGCTGAGCTCAGGCCGTCGAATTCACCGGAGTTAACCAGTACGCCTTTTTCAGTGAAGGCGCATTCGTTCAGGTCACAGCTTTGATCATCGGAGGCTGGTGCAATTGCCTGCTCAATGGGCAGACCATATTTGTGAGCAAACTCCCAGTCACGTTGATCGTGCGCGGGCACGGCCATGACGGCGCCGGAGCCATATCCCATCAGCACAAAGTTGGCGGCATAAACGGGTACTTCGCGACCGGTTAACGGGTGGATTGCCTTGTAGCCGGTGTCGATGCCCTTTTTCTCAAGGGTGGCCATGTCGGATTCAGCCACGGAATTGGTTTTGCATTCCTTGATGAAGTCGGCCAGCTCTGGGTTGTTCTGTGCGGCGGCTAATGACAACGGGTGCTCGGCGGCAACGCCCACATAAGTCACGCCCATCAGTGTGTCGGGGCGAGTTGTGTAGATATCAAAGTGATCGTCCAGGCCTGCAACAGGGGTTGCCAGCTGGAAGGACATTTCCACGCCTTCTGAGCGGCCAATCCAATTACGCTGCATGGTGCGCACCTGCTCAGGCCAGTCGGGTAAATTATCCAAACCTTCCAGCAGCTCTTCAGCGTAGTCCGTGATTTTAATAAACCACTGCGGGATTTCCTTACGCTCAACCTGTGTGTCACAACGCCAGCAGCAGCCGTCAATGACCTGCTCGTTGGCTAGAACTGTCATGTCGTTTGGACACCAGTTAACGGCAGAGACCTTTTTGTAGACCATGCCTTTTTCGTAGAGGCGGGTGAAGAACCATTGCTCCCAGCGGTAGTAATCCGGCTGGCAGGTGGCCAGTTCGCGGTTCCAATCGTAGGCAAATCCCAGCTGTTTGAGCTGCGCTTTCATGTACTCAATATTGGAGTAAGTCCACTTGGCTGGTGCAGTATTATGCTTGATGGCGGCATTTTCGGCAGGCAGGCCAAATGCATCCCAGCCCATCGGCTGCATAACGTTTTTACCCAGCATGCGCTGATAGCGGGCAATTACATCGGCGATGGTGTAGTTGCGGACGTGGCCCATGTGTAGCTTGCCACTGGGGTAAGGGAACATGGCCAGGCAATAATATTTTTCCCGGTCAGGATCGGGGTGAACTTCGAAACTTTTGTGTTCATCCCAGAAGGCGCGGGCGGCCT
>Ga0209396_1001160_pt1 | contig 29924 bp, 27 predicted proteins | sample GOMGulsemesocosm_6_FD_184638 | JGI IMG/M metagenome (GOLD analysis project Ga0209396, IMG submission 184638) | Methane-oxidizing microbial communities from mesocosms in the Gulf of Mexico - GOM8C Gulf of Mexico (SPAdes) (version 2) | ecosystem: Environmental > Aquatic > Marine > Cold seeps... | reverse complement strand
AACCATAAAATACTAGGGTACTCACTCCACCATAAAGCGCCGAGCATTGCTGCAAATAAAATAGAACTGTAACTGAACATGCCAATAGTACTAGCTCCAGCTTTACGAAAAGCACTGGTCATCATTAATTGACCAAGCGAAGATGTTATGCCCAATAATACTAATAAGAGGAAAGTAACGGGTGATAATGATTGCCAGCTAAAAGGTAACATAACGGCGCACACCGCAATACTAATCAGTGAAAAATAAGCAACAATGGCTTTACTTGGTTCACTATCGACCATTTTACTTATGGTTGTTTTACTAATGGCAATTAATATAGCGCCAAATAAAATTAAAGCGGCCAGTTCCCAATTAAGCGGCGGTGCATCAACTTGAGTTTTTGTCGTTAAACAAATGGTTGCTCCAACGAAACCAAGAATAATGCAACTAATTGTTAATCTTGACTGTACTTGCCCCAACCAAAGATAGGCTATTAATGGAATAAAAAATGGCGCCAACATTAATGTCATCGCACCATTAACTAAGCTCGTATGGCTAAGCGCATAGGTATAGATGAACATGGCAATGATGCCAGTAGTTGCTCTTAAATAGTGAAAACGCAAATTGGGCGTCTTAAATAACACACGGCGGTTGCTGGTTAACCAAGGTATTAAAGGTACTAGGGCAAATAAGTTCCTAAAAAACACAATTTGCACCGCAGAAACATCCTGGCTCAAGTATTTTATTAACGCGCCAACGAGTGCAAAGGTAAATTCCGACGCGAGAACTAATATAATGCCAATTAATAACGGCTTGTTTTTCATTTGTTGTAAAAAGCCTAGGTAATGTGGAGAAATCGAGCTTACTCAATAATCTCTCTATTATCTAAGATCCTGTACGGTGGAGCTAGTAAATAATGACAATCAATTAAGATAAATCAAATAAATGGGTTGTTATAGTCACTGCCCTAGATTTTCACCGCTATAGCCCCTAAAATCATCAACACATTAAATGATGGAAAATACAATGCAGCAATACGACATAATTATCGTTGGTGGCGGAATGGTAGGCAGTGCACTAGCTTGCCAGTTAGCTTCAACGCAATTGAACATAGCCATCATTGAGAAAAGTGCGCCAACGGATTTTGAACCTAAGCAACCCATGGACCTGCGTGTTTCTGCTATAAGCAGTGCTTCACAGCAATTACTTAACGAAACGCATGCTTGGCCATTAATTGAAGCCATGAGAAGTTGTCCTTATCGTTACTTAGAAACGTGGGAAACACCAAATAGCCATCTATTATTTGATAGTAAAGCAATGGGACGAGACTGCTTAGGGCACATTGTTGAAAACCGCCTTATTCAATTGGCTCTTTGGCAACAGTTTTCACAATATAGCAATGTAGATGTCATTGATAACCAAACTATTGAACATATACAAACGTTGCCCGATGGTTATCAAATATCGTTAAAGGACCAGAAAATAAGTTGCCGATTGCTCATTGGTGCCGATGGCGCTAATTCTATGGTACGTACTGCCGCTAACATTGGGGTGACGTCATGGGATTATCAACAACATGCTATGTTGATTAATATTACGACCCAAGCGTCTCAACAAGACATTACATGGCAGCAATTTTTCCCAACAGGTCCAAGAGCTATGTTACCGCTTAATGGCAATAACGCTTCACTAGTATGGTATGACTCGCCACAGCGTATAAAGATGTTATCCCAGTTGACTAATCAGCAACTACATCAAGAAGTCACTACTCATTTTCCTAATCGTTTGGGGGAGTTTAGCGTGAACAATGCCGGTTCATTCCCATTAACCCGTCGTCATGCCCAGCAATATGTTAAATCCAATGTGTGTATCGTTGGTGATGCCGCCCATACAATCAACCCATTAGCAGGGCAGGGGGTTAACTTAGGATTTAAAGATGTGCAAAGTTTGTCTCAAGTTATTTGTGATGCGGTCAATCATAATGAATGTTGGTGGGATGAATCTGTTTTAAAACGTTATGAAAATGAACGCCGCTCTGACAATTTGTTGATGCAATCGGCGATGGATGCGTTTTATCACACTTTTAGTAACGAATTTACGCCAGTTAAACTGCTACGTAATGTAGCGCTTAAGTTAGCTCAACAATCTAGTTGGGGTAAAAAACAGGTAATGAAATACGCTATGGGTCTTTAATGAACAATCTACGGTTGGTTTTGTGTGCGTTGTGTCTATAAAATCAACATGCAGTAAAAAAGAGCCAAAAACTTTAAAAAAACTATTGACGGTTTACTCAAGCATCAGCATAATACGCCGCACTTGATGAGGACAACGAAGTTTCTTTTCGAAGGATGTTTAGTCAACAAGTAATGCGGAAGTGGCGGAATTGGTAGACGCGCTAGATTTAGGTTCTAGTATCTTCGGGTGTGAGAGTTCAAGTCTCTCTTTCCGCACCATTTAGTTGGGATATAGCCAAGCGGTAAGGCAGCGGGTTTTGATCCCGTCATTCCAAGGTTCAAATCCTTGTATCCCAACCAACTTTTAAAGTTGTTTGAATGGCAAAAAAGACGTGTAACTTTAAATACACATATTATGATGGCTACGTAGCTCAGCTGGTTAGAGCACATCACTCATAATGATGGGGTCACAGGTTCAAATCCCGTCGTAGCCACCATTCATTTATTTACATAAGTGAATAAATGAAAAAATTATTAGTTGGGATATAGCCAAGCGGTAAGGCAGCGGGTTTTGATCCCGTCATTCCAAGGTTCAAATCCTTGTATCCCAACCAAATAATTTACAACTTGATATGCGGAAGTGGCGGAATTGGTAGACGCGCTAGATTTAGGTTCTAGTATCTTCGGGTGTGAGAGTTCAAGTCTCTCTTTCCGCACCATCAAGACAAACTGTTTAAAAGCACGAAAGTAATCGCTCAGGCGATTTTTTTTGCTTCAAAAGAAAGTAAAATGGCTACGTAGCTCAGCTGGTTAGAGCACATCACTCATAATGATGGGGTCACAGGTTCAAATCCCGTCGTAGCCACCATTACTCTTCTTAAAATAATCGCTTAGGCGATTTTTTTTTGCCTAAAATAAAGTTACTGCTCAACTTTTATCTTCAGTTGCCTAAATAATACCAATCTAGGTAAATAAGTGGTCTACTTTTTTACGAGAATAAATAGGTTAGGACACATGTTCATGCCATCCTGTGAACATAAGCACTTACATCCATGTAGCAATACATAGAAAATAAATAACGAAGGTATCATCTCTTTAGGCCGTTAAAAATGAACAATTACTTTGCTAGATTGGTATAAGTATCAGTTTGTTACTTGCGCACCAAACTGACACATTTAAATCACAACAATGTGATTTACTTATTCGATTAAAGCCCACCGATACAAACATATTTTATTTGCATATAATCGTCTAAACCATACTTAGAGCCTTCACGGCCTGTGCCTGATTGTTTAACGCCGCCAAAGGGCGCAGCAGGATTAGAAATAATCCCTTCATTAATTCCAATCATACCAAACTCTAATTTTTCGCTCATACGCCACACACGGCCTAAATTGTTGGTGTAACAATAGGCGGCTAAGCCATATTGAGTATCATTAGCGAGGCGCAGTACTTCATCTTCATTGTCAAATATTATGATCGGTGCAACAGGACCAAAGATCTCTTGTGCAGCGATAGGCATGTCGTTGGTGACGTTTGATAAAACACTAGCTTGATAATAATTGCCATTGTACATACCACCCGTTAACAACGTTGCTCCCATTTCAATGGATTGAGTCACCAGTTTATGTACATTTTCTACGGCGCGTTCATCGATCATAGGGCCCATGGTTGTATGCTCATCAAAGCCATCGCCCAGTTTGAGTGAGTTCACCCGATGGAGTAGTTTTTTAGTGAACTGTTCGCTAATACCCCGATGCACAAATAAGCGATTAGTACAGACACATGTTTGACCTGCGTTTCTGTACTTAGAGGCAATTGCACCTTCAACGGCCGCGTCTATGTCGGCGTCATCAAAAACGATAAAAGGGGCATTGCCACCAAGTTCCATCGATACTTTTTTAACGCTGCTTGCACATTGGGTAATTAACTTTTTGCCAACCTGTGTTGAACCAGTAAAAGTGAACTTGGCAATATCAGGATGCTCAGTGAGTATTTTTCCCATCGCGATAGCATCAGTGCCTACTACCACGTTAAACACACCAGCGGGAATGCCTGCTAAATCGGCAAGGTAGGCCATCGCTAAGGCTGATAAAGGTGTTTTTTCACTGGGACGTGAAACAAAGGTACAACCTGCGCCCAGTGCTGCTGCCGCTTTACGGGAGATCATGGCGTTAGGGAAGTTCCATGGTGTTACGGAGGCGACCACACCAACCGGCTGCTTAATGACTAACACGCGTTTTTCTGATGATGGGCTTGGAATTATATCGCCATAAGCGCGTTTACCTTCATGGGCAAACCATTCAATAAAAGCAGCGCCATAGCCTATTTCACCATTTGCTTCTGCTAGCGGTTTCCCTTGTTCTAAGGTAATGATCTTAGCAAGATCGCTTTGATGCTCGATCATTAAATTAAACCATTTAAGCATAAGTGAAGCGCGTTCATTCGCGCTCTTAGCAGACCATGGTGACAGTGCATTTTTAGCGGCAGAGATAGCAAGTTCAAGATCGCTGGTCGTGGCGTTATCAACTTCAACTAGCACAGTATTGGTCGCTGGGTTTATCACCTCAAACTTATTTGAACAGCTATGCCATTGTCCATTAATGTAAGACTGTGTTTTTAATAATTGGGGACTAATTAAGGATTGCATCATATGCTCGCTATTTATTGGGGGCAATAAAAAAGCGAATATCATTTTCATGATATTCGCTTTCAGTGGTCAATTTGAGGAGGTGTATTACACGTTAAATCTAAAGTGAATCACATCACCATCTTTAACAATATAATCTTTACCCTCGACACGTAATTTACCCGCCTCTTTAGCGCCTGCTTCGCCATTGTTTTCGATAAAGTCATCAAATCCAATAACCGCTGCACGAATAAAGCCACGTTCAAAGTCTGTGTGAATTTTTCCTGCGGCTTGTGGGCCAGTTGCACCGATGTGAACTGTCCATGCGCGAACTTCTTGAACGCCAGCAGTGAAATAAGTTTGTAGGTTAAGTAACTCATAACCTGCACGAATAACGCGGTTTAAACCAGGCTCTTCAATGCCTAAATCTTCCATGAACTCGGCAGCATCTTCGCTGTCTAGTTCAGCTATTTCAGATTCCATTTCGGCACAAACTGCAACAACAACGGCATTTTCTGTTGCAGCAAGCTCGATTACTTTATCAAGCATTGGATTGTTTTCAAAGCCATCATCACTAACGTTAGCAATATACATGGTAGGTTTAATTGTTAAGAATTGAAGATAGTCGATAGCGGCTTTTTCTTCTTTTGTTAACTCTAATGCGCGAACCATTAAACCGTCATCAAGATGCGCTTTAACTTTTTCTAGTACGCTAATTTCAAATTTAGCGTCTTTATCGCCACCTTTAGCTTTTTTAGCTTGGCGGAAAACGGCTTTGTCACACACATCCATATCAGCTAGCATTAACTCGGTGTTAATCACTTCGATATCAGATAATGGGTTAACTTGACCACTAACGTGAACGATGTTTTCATTTTCAAAACAACGAACAACATGACCAATAGCATCTGTTTCACGGATGTTTGCTAAGAACTTATTACCTAAACCTTCACCTTTAGAGGCGCCAGCAACAAGACCTGCAATATCAACAAATTCCATTGTTGTTGCGATAGTACGTTGTGGATTAACGATTTCGGCTAACTTATCTAAGCGTAAATCTGGAACAGGAACCACACCAGTGTTTGGTTCAATAGTACAAAACGGAAAGTTAGCCGCTTCGATACCAGCCTTTGTCAAGGCATTGAATAACGTAGATTTACCAACATTTGGTAATCCGACTATGCCACATTTGAAGCCCATGGTGATTCCTTTAAATTTGTTTGTTTGAGACTAACCTTTGTAGGTATGAAGTCTGTTTTTTGCGCCATCAAAACCCGAAGAATAAATGAGACTTGTTGAACGAATTGCTTCGTCAATCGCGCCATCCATTAGATCTTGTTGAATTTTTGGAGCTTTACCTAACACATAACCCGTTACTTTATCTTTATGACCTGGATGGCCAATCGCTATGCGAAGACGATGAAAGTTTTTATCATTACCCATACAGCTAATGATATCACGCAAACCATTATGTCCACCGTGACCACCACCTTGTTTGAACTTGGCAATACCGGGTTCTAAGTCAAGCTCGTCATGAGCGACTAGAATATTTTCTACCGGGATTTGGTAAAATTTGGCCATTGCTGCAACTGCTTTACCGCTGCAATTCATAAAAGTTGTGGGTACTAGTAACCTGACATCTTTACCGTCGATATTAACTCGAGCAGTATGTCCAAAAAACTTGGATTCGGTTTTGAGTGAGGTATTGTGCCAGTTGGCGAGTTGCTCAACATACCAAGCACCAGCATTATGTCTGGTGTTGGCATATTCGGGGCCTGGATTTGCCAGGCCCACTATCAGCTGAATATGATTACTCAAGCGAGTAAGTCTTATTCTGCTGCTGGAGCTTCTTCAGCTTCTTCTTCTACGCTTGCGCCTTTAGGTGCAGCAATAGAAACAACAGCTTGATCATGGCTTTCGCCCTTACGTAGTTCAACTGACTCAACACCTGCTGGTAAAACGATGTCAGAAAGATGAATTGTTTGACCAAGTTCTAAGTTAGCAACATCTAACTCGATGAACTCAGGAAGTGCAGCTGGTAAACAAGCTACTTCAACTTCGTTCATGTTGTGAGCGATAGTACCGCCCGCTTTAACACCAACACAATCAGCTTCGTTTAAGAAGTGAACTGGGATTGAAGTGTGAAGCTCGTGTGTAGGGTCAACACGTAGGAAATCAACGTGGTTAACTACTGGTTTGTGGCTATGACGCTGCATTGCTTTAACGATAACTTGCTCTTCAGAACCATCAACAGTGATAGTTAAGATTTGAGAGTAGAAGTTCTCTTGTTCTTGCGCTTTAAACAATTTGTTATGTTGTAAAGTGATAGAAACAGGAGCAGCTTCGCCACCGTAGATAATAGCAGGAGTTTGGTTCGCGTGACGTAGGCGGCGGCTCGCACCTTTCCCTAGGTCTGTACGAATTTGTGCGTCAAGTGTAATTTTGTTAGACATTAGATGTCTCCAATTAAAGTATTTATAGGTGAAGATTTTTGCGACCAAAATCTTCTCGTAACCGAAAAATTCGGCGCGAAATTATAACAAGCCAAAATTGTTTAGGCAATTAATAGATGATGATGATGAGTAATTAAATCCAATGGCGGTAGTTGACCATAACTTTCTACGTCCATTGTGCCTGAGGCAATAGCTGTTTAAGTGAAACTACGTCTTTGATTGGGGAGTGTATTGCTAGTCTTTTTCTCGTCGATTAGTTGTTTGAAGCAATTTAAAACATTATTAGCGTGTTACAACACTGGTTCTCACTATTGTTTGTAGCTTTCGATCAAAGCGTTTATTTTTTCTAAGTGCGCGGGTTCTTTTAATTTTTGATTAAACTTAACAAGTAAGTCTTTTTGGGTTCCTTTTTTCACTGCAATCCGAATATCAGCTAATGCCAAAGGCTCAGTAGCGAGAAAAACGTCCCCTTTAAGCCCAAGCTTATTGAGGACATAAAAAGCGGACAGTTCAGAGTGAATCACTGCGTCCAACTTTCCTTTTGATAACCAATAAAGATTGGTTTCAAGTTTACCGTCATGCGTAAAAAAACGTTTTTTTGCTTTAGCATTATCAAATACAGTGCCGTAACTCCAGCCTAACAACGTTCCAATAGTTAACCCATCTAATTTGTCTACTGTCTTAATCAGAGGTGTTTGTTGTTGATTATAAAAAACGGACACCCTTTCTTGATAAAATGGTTCTGAAAAATCTAACGTCTGTTTGCGTAGCTCGGTTTTTAAGATACCGATTGCAATACCATCACCTGCCGCTGTTTCATAAATGCTGCGCTTAAAAGGTAATATGTTGACTGTAAAAGGTTGGTTTATCGCCTTGAAGGTAAGTTCAACAATGCGCATGTACAAACCCGTATATTGGTCTTCGTCATGATAGAGATAAGGAGGGTAATCGGTATAAGTATTAATTTTTATCGAGTTTACAGCACGAGCACTCAAGGGCGTTGAAATGAGTAATAAAACTACCAAGAAGGTGAATAGTTGTTTAAGAAGATAGTTTACATCGGCCATATCTATCGCATGTTTCAGAATTATTGAGTTTAATTAGTATAACAATTTATCTGTGCGATAGTTGCTTATGCAAAATCTATTTTAAATTGAAGGTGATTATTCACCTCAGCTGTTCGCATAAATTTCAGGTAATAAAAAAGCGACTAAAAAGTCGCTTTTATAAATTGTTGCTGAATGAATTATCAATAAATGATAAGTCTCAGTGCAATTTTAGTATTCGAACATGGCCGAGATAGACTCTTCATTTGATACACGGCGCAGTGCTTCTGCCATCATGCCATCAAGAGAGAGAACCTTAACTTTGCCTGTTGCTTTCATTTCTGGAGACAATGGAATCGAATCAGTTACGATAAATTCATCAATAACACTGTTAGCTACGTTAGTTACTGCGCTGCCAGAGAATACTGGGTGGGTTGCGTAAGCATAGATTTTACGTGCACCATGCTCTTTTAACGCTTCAGCAGCTTTACATAAAGTACCGCCAGTATCAATCATGTCATCAACGATAATACAATCGCGATCTTTAACATCACCAATAATATGCATAACCTGTGCAACGTTCGCTTGTGGGCGACGTTTATCGATTATTGCTAGGTCAGTATCATCAAGTAGTTTGGCAAGTGCACGGGCACGAACAACACCACCGATGTCTGGAGATACAACGATTGGTTGATGGAAATCACGAGACTTAATATCGTCTAGTAATACCGGTGTACCAAACACATTGTCTACAGGTACATCAAAGAAACCTTGAATCTGTTCAGCATGTAAATCAACCGTTAATACGCGGTCAACACCAACACTAGACAGGAAATCAGCAACAACTTTTGCTGTAATAGGTACGCGCGCGCTTCGTACACGACGATCTTGGCGAGCATAACCGAAATAAGGGATAACTGCAGTAATACGACCGGCAGAAGCACGGCGCAGTGCATCAACCATGACAAGTAGTTCCATCAGGTTGTCGTTCGTTGGCGAACACGTAGATTGCAAGATGAATACATCAGCTCCACGAACATTTTCGTTGATTTGAACGCTTATTTCACCATCGCTAAAACGACCAACGGTTGCTTTACCTAGTTTTAGATAAAGACGATCAGCAATTTTTTGAGCAAGATCAGGTATAGCATTTCCAGCAAACAATTTAATATCAGGCACGTAAAACCCCAGGTTTTGGTATTAGTAGGCAGTGTGAATCCGCCAGTTCATTAGCGTAGTGCTAACAGGTTAAGTTTTTGCATCAATGAGCTTGGTTGCAGCTAAGGTTTTTGCTAATGGCGAGATATTAACGCCCTTTGCAATAAAACCCTGCATACTTTTCGGTAACTTTTCTAATGCTACAGTGGCGTCAGCATGAGAAGGGAATTCTCCGAAAACACAGCTTCCAGTCCCTGTCATTTTTGCTGGCGCATATTGTATCAACCACTCTAGTGCCATAGCAACCTCAGGATGCTGATTTTTTGTGACTTCTTGGCAATCATTTTTTAGTGTACTGGTTGTAAGCTGGGCTAGGGTTATTTTTGGGGTGTTTCTTGGCAGTTGTGGCAAGTTGAAAATATCCCGAGTACTGACACTTACACCGGGCCAAATAACCAAATACCAAGGCTCTGGTGGCGTAATCGGTGTTAAATCTTCACCAATACCTTGGGCAAATGCTGCAAAACCACGAATAAAAATAGGAACATCGGCGCCTAAACTCAGACCGAGCTCGGCGAGTTTGTCATTAGATAAATTTGTTTGCCATAGATGATTTAAAGCGACTAGTGTTGTTGCTGCATCTGATGAACCACCACCAAGGCCAGCACCCATTGGTAGAATTTTTACTAAACTTATTTCAACACCTGCATCATTATTTGCAAAAGGCTTGAGGAGTAGCGCTGCGCGATAAATCAAATTCTGCTCAGGTTCAATACCATCAACGTGTGGTGTTACTGTTATTAATGATGAGTTATTGGTGTTAAACGCTATGGAGTCACCATAATCTAAAAATTGAAAATTAGTTTGCAAGCTATGATAGCCATTGTCTAAACGCCCGGTGATATGCAGGAAAAGATTGAGTTTGGCGGGCGCTGGCCAATGATTTATTTTGAACATGTTGGTTATTCTCGGTGCTGTGTGTTGGCGATTAATGCTGTATTTTCCACTGACTAATCGCTAATTTAAAATAGGTATTACCAGACTTTAATAATAATCGGTGCGGCCTTGAGTGACCGTTAATGTCTTTATAGTCGCTTAAAGTGAGTTGCCATTGTTTGTTGTCGAGGCTGGTAATGTTGCCTTGATAGAAATTACCTTGGGTATCGTATTTAGCATCACTAGCATTGTGAACAACGCCTGTAACCCAGTGCTGTAAGTCATTGACAGGTAAATGCCAACGCGTCAGTCGATAAATGAGTTGCTGTGCGTTACTTCCCGTATATTCATCACCGCGATTATTAATGATGACTTGTTGCTCATCGCCAGTGATCGACATAATTGAGATACCAAAGATGGTATAGAGGTTGATGTCGTATTGATCATTGACTTGAGACCAGTGCATTTTGGCTGAATTTTTTTCATCAGGCGTTCGTACCGCAAATTTAGCTGTAAATTGCCATTGCTGAGTTATGTTGCTATTGGATGGCGGAGTCGATTCAAACGTGGCACAACCAGATATAAGTAAGGCTAAAGATAATAATAATAATCGTTTAAACACAATAAATTGACGAAAAGTTTGACTTAGGTGGCCTAAGAGTAACTTCTTTTTGCATTGCGCACTACAGATCCTTTCAATTAGGGGGTGCTTTCATGTAAAATTCGCCGTTATCAAATTGTCTAACTTATTAATTGAATTCATTACATGTCATTAGTTGCCCTCGGAATTAATCATAAAACGGCCTCGGTAGAGTTGCGCGAGAAAATTGCCTTCTCCCCAGATCAAATGGTCACTGCATTGCAGCAACTTCGATTAATGAGTGATGACAGTGAAGCCGTTGTAGTATCTACCTGTAATCGTACTGAGCTGTATTGCCACCTTGCGACGCCTGAGAAGTTAATTGATTGGTTGAGTGAATTTCATAACATTGATAAAAGTGAACTTGAGCAAAGTTTATATATTCATCAAAATGTTGAGGCCGTCAATCATTTAATGAGAGTGGCCTGTGGACTCGATTCGTTAGTCTTGGGGGAGCCACAAATTCTTGGGCAAATTAAGCAAGCTTACAGTACTGCAAAAACAGCCGGTGCTATTGCTATTACTTTAGACAAATTATTTCAACGTACTTTCTCTGTCGCTAAACGTGTGCGCACTGATACTAGTATCGGTGAAAATGCCGTATCGGTAGCGTTTGCCGCCGTTAGTTTAACCAAACAAATATTTGGTGAGCTTTCAACAACCAAGGTGTTACTCATTGGTGCAGGGGAAACCATCGAATTAGTGGCGAAGCATCTTGTTGATGCTGGCGTTTCTAATATCACCGTGGCTAACCGAACCTTGGCAAGAGCGCAGGGAATGGTTGATGATATTGGTGGAAATGCCATTACGTTAGCGCAAATCCCTCAACATCTTGCGCAAGCTGACGTGGTGATTTCGTCAACGGCGAGTACGTTGCCGATTTTAGGTAAAGGCATGGTAGAAACGGCTGTAGCGACGAGACGTCATCAACCCATGTTGTTAGTTGATATAGCCGTGCCGCGAGATATTGAAGCACAAGTTGGCGATATTGATGATGTTTATCTTTATACCGTTGATGATTTACAAGGTATTGTCGAACAAAATATGGCATCACGCCGAGCGGCGGCTGATGAGGCTGAAGCGATTACCCATGAAGAGTCGCAAGATTTTATTGCGTGGGCAAAGTCCCTTAAGACGGTCGATCATATTAAGCAATATCGCCAAAGTAGTTTTGAAAGCAAAGATGAACTGCTAGAAAAAGCGCTGCAAAAATTAGCACAAGGCGGCGACCCAGAAAAGACATTAACGGAATTGGCCAATAAACTAACCAACAAGTTAATTCATCATCCAACACGTGCCATGAGTGGTGCTAGCTTGTCTGGCGACACCGAAACCTTACATATAATCTCCAAGGCACTAGGCCTTGGCGGTGATAACTAATACAATAGCCAAAATTTCACAGTCAAATGACTGTACGTTATTCACATGATGAATACGTAGTACCTATTAAATAGAGAAATACTATAATGAAACCAACAGTTTATGCAAAGTTAGAAGGGCTGCAAGAGCGTCACGAAGAAGTTGAAGCTTTACTTGGCGATCCTGCAACAATTGCCAAGCAAGATTTGTTTCGTGCGTTAAACAAAGAATATGCCAAGTTAGGTCCGGTTATTGAGACCTTTAATAGCTACAAGCAAGCTGAAGTTGATTTTGCCTCTGCTCAAGAAATGTTGAAGGATGAAGATCCTGATATGCGTGAGATGGCGCAAGAAGAATATAAAGAAGCAAAAGCGGCTATAGCAACTATTGAAGAAGATTTACAAATACTTCTATTACCGACAGATCCTAATGATGATCGTAATGCCTTTTTAGAAATACGCGCGGGTGCTGGTGGTGATGAAGCCGCTATTTTCGCGGGTGATTTGTTTAGAATGTATAGCCGTTATATTGAGAACAAAGGCTGGCGTCTTGAAATTGTTAACGTTAATGATTCAGAGCAAGGCGGCTTTAAAGAGGTTATTGCTAAGATCACAGGCGAAGGCATTTACGGTAACATGAAGTTCGAATCAGGTGGTCATCGTGTTCAACGTGTACCTGAGACTGAATCACAGGGCCGTGTTCACACGTCTGCTTGTACGGTTGTTGTTATGCCTGAAATTCCTGAAAGTGAAGCCATTAAAATTAACTCTGCTGATTTAAAAGTTGATACTTTTCGTGCGTCAGGCGCAGGTGGACAGCATGTTAATAAAACCGATTCAGCCATTCGTATTACGCATATTCCGTCAGGGACTGTGGTTGAGTGTCAAGATCAACGTTCACAACATAAAAATCGTGCACAAGCGATGTCTGTACTTGGTGCGCGTTTACAACAAGCCGAAGATGAAAAACGCCGCTTAGCAGAAGAATCTACCAGACGTAGCTTAGTAGCCAGTGGCGATCGTAGTGAACGTATTCGTACATACAACTTCCCACAAGGGCGCGTGAGTGATCATCGTATCAACCTAACGCTTTATCGTTTAGCTGAAATTATGCAGGGTGATCTAAATCCAATTATTGAGCCATTGCTTAATGAGCAACAAGCCGATCTACTAGCAGCACTATCTGAAGAAAATAGATAGTGACATCATTAACCCTAGCTCATGTCCTAAAAGAAAGCAGTGCTCAGCTTGTTGAAAGTGATAGTGCATTGCTCGATGTACAAATATTATTAGCACATGTGCTTGGGGTTAATCGTAGTTACTTCTATACATGGCCTGAAAAAATTATTGATGACGCCTTGTTGTCCCAATTTAAGTTATTGTTAGCTCGCCGAATGGCTGGTGAGCCTATCGCCTACATTATTGGTGAACAAGAATTTTGGTCACTGCCTTTTAAAGTGAGTCCCGCGACGTTAATTCCCCGAGGCGATACTGAAATATTAGTTGAAGCGGTACTTGATACTATTAGTGAACCACATGCAAAAGGCATTGATTTAGGCACCGGAACAGGTGCTATAGCTTTAAGTTTGGCGCATGAAATGGCGAAGTGGACATTATTAGGAATCGACTTTAATCAGGATGCGGTCAATCTAGCAAATGAAAATCAGCAAGCGTTAGCTATTAATAATGCGCAATTTATACAATCAAGTTGGTTGGATAATGTTGATGAATCATGGCTTGGACAGTGCGATTTTATCGTTTCTAATCCTCCTTATATCGATAAAAATGATCCTCACCTAGTCATGGGTGATGTACGTTTTGAACCTGCGTCGGCGCTTATTGCCGATAACAATGGGTTGCAAGATTATATTGATATTTTGAGTAGCGCTAAACCATTTCTTAAGCCGGGGGGCTACGTGTTATTTGAGCATGGTTTTGAACAGGCACAAGCGGTTCGTTCATTGTTTGAGTCAAACGGTTATTCAAAAATTTCCTCTATCAAAGATCTGGCCGATAATGACCGTGTTACTTTGGCACAGTTAAACTAAAAATCACCTTAATCTCATAAAATTAAAACGCTTAAAACATCGCCAAATGCTTGTTTTTTTACTAAGCTAGAATAAAGCTATTTTAAGTGGATATGTTATGGATGATTTTATTTTTGCTGAAGAGCAACAAGATAACGATGGTCATGTAGACAATAAACCTACGTGGAAATTGCTAATTGTTGATGATGAAGAGGAAGTTCATGCCGTCACGAAGCTTGCGTTACGCGATTTTGAGTTTTTAGAACGAAAAGTCGAATTTATTAGTGCATATACAGGCGAAGAAGCAAAACGGATAATCGATTCAGACAGAGATATTGCTGTTATGTTGCTCGACGTTGTGATGGAAACTGATGATGCAGGTTTGAAGGTCGCACGTTATGTTCGAGAAGAAGCAAAAAACCATATGGTGCGTATCGTCTTAAGAACTGGCCAGCCTGGGCAGGCACCTGAACGTGATGTCATCGTGACCTATGATATCAATGATTATAAATCAAAAACCGAACTCACTTCCCAACGCTTATTCACTACCATTGTTGCTTCACTGCGGTCATATCGCGATCTTGTTTCTATTGAATCTAATCGTTTGGGGCTAGAACGAGTTATCAGCGCATCAAGCGACTTATTTTCTACCCATTCAATGACGCCATTTGTGCACGGGTTACTGATGCAACTAAATGCCGTTTTTAATCATACTCAGAATGCTTTTGAGTTAAGTTCATTTGTTGCAGAGCAACATGTGGGGTCATCTAGTAAAAAGTCATTAACCGTTGTTGCTGCACAGGGTGATTTTGCCGGTAAAGAAGGTGAGCCAGTCGCAGAAGTAATGCCTAGTACTCTCAAAGGTGTTTATCAAGAAGCACAAGAGTCGAATAAATTGATCTTTGGCGAAGGATATATTTTGTATTACAGCGCCGATCCCGAACAAGTGTCTACCCTTGTGTTTATTTGCGGTATTCCCGAGGATATTAGTAAACACGATCATCACCTCATAGATTTATTTTCGCGTAATGTTCAAATTGCTTATGACAATATTTTATTGAGTCAAGAAATTGAAGATACTCAACGAGAAATTGTCTATCGCTTAGGTAACGCGTTAGAAACTCGATCAAAAGAAACGGGAAATCATTTAAAACGAGTGGCTCATTTTGCCGCATTACTTGCAAAGCTAGCTGACTTAGAAGAGCAAGATATTGTGATCTTAAGATTAGCCGCGCCGTTACATGATGTTGGGAAAATTGGTATTCCAGATTCTGTGCTAAATCACCCCGGTCCTTTAGATGATCAACAATGGGAAATCATGAAAACCCATGTTCAGATTGGTTATGATTTACTGCACGACTCTTCTCGTAAAGTATTAAAGACGGGAGCGTTAATATCGCTGACTCATCATGAAAAATGGGATGGTACTGGGTATCCGCATGGATTATCAGGCGAGGAAATTCATATTTATGGAAGAATAGTATCTTTAGTTGATGTGTTTGATGCACTTTACAACAAACGCTGTTACAAACCTGCGTTTGAAACGAAAGTGTGCACTCAATATATTGCGGACAACCGTGGTATCGCATTTGATCCGGTGCTGGTTGATTTGTTCATGTCAAATCTAGATAAATTTATGCACATCATGCATCGCTATCCTAATTAGCGATACATTCTGCTTGCTTCTTTTTTGAACTGTTAACAGCTTGAACTCTCATTTACATCATTGAAATTCGCATTATTGGCTAAAGTAAGTAAAATGTTCGCAACTCTCTTTATTGCGGACATTTTAATGGAAAATTTTTACCTACCAATTAAACACATTCACTTATCACTTGTTGCCTTTAGCGTTATATTTTTTATTATTCGCGCAGCATTAATGTTTATGAAAAAACCTATTCATGATAAAAAATGGGCAAAAATGACATCACGCATCGTCGATACTTTCCTATTATTATCCGCTTTTACGTTATGTTTTATTATCAGTCAATACCCGATTGTTGATAATTGGTTAACTGAAAAAGTTATCTGTGTGATTGCATATATTGTTTTGGCGTACATTGCGTTGTATCGTGCCACAACATTAAAGACTAAATTATTAACGTCTGTCGGTGCCGTTGGTTGGGTATTAATTGCTGGTAAAATAGCGATGCTTAAACAAACCATGTTTTTAGGTTAAATTGTGCAAATAGATAACGAACTTCCTGACATTCATGAGATCGAATTATTTGAATTGATTCAGTTTACTTCTCAACTCTGTGATATAGAAGCAGCGTCTGATGAAGCCTATGAACAATTAGATGAGTTGATAGAGCAAGTACGTGCGATTGCGCAAGATGAATTATCACTAAGTGGCCGTTGGTCTGCATTCCAGACACTTTTTTATGGTCAATGGCAATTCTCTATCAACCAAGATGATTACTTTTCTGTTGATAGTAATAATTTATTTCATTTTCTAGAAACGCGTTCTGGTAACAATGCATTGTCGACCATATTAGTGCAGTACTTGCTTACAATGTTAGATCTTGAACCACAGGTTATCGACTTTCCTGGTCCGTTTGTTATTCAGCTTAATGCGTTAGACCAGCAGAAAATAGATCCACTTAATGGCAAAGAGATGTCGACACATCTTCTAAAGGCATTAGTGAGGGGACATTTAGGGAATCATGTTCAATTAACTGAAGAACACTTGGCTATAGCACTAGAAAAAAATGTGAAGAAGCGATTTTTAGTGAGTCTTAAACAAGCATGTTTATTAGAAGAAGAATATGACCTTGCATTATTGCTCAGTGAAATGTTGCTGACTTTATTGCCTGATGATCCTAATATCATTATGGAACGAGGTTTTATTTTGCAGCAACTTGACTATCCCACGGGCGCCATGGATGATTTCAATTATTTTATTGAGCAATGTCCTGAGCACCCAAATAGTGATGTATTAAAAGTACATATTAATAAATTAAAAGACCAAGCGGTAATAACGCATTAACGGCGTTGTTGCGGCATAACAAAAATAATAATAAGAGGTTTATCTATGAATACTGCATTAGTGACTAATGATGCCGTGGTGCTAGGACTGCTAGCCACCATACTCGGCGGCGTATTTTATGCCAGCAATCACCCTGCGTTTAAGAAGTTTTTTACCTATGTTCCGGCGTTACTGTTTTGCTACTTTTTACCATCACTGCTAAACACTTTTGGTATTGTCGATGGTGATGCATCGCTAGTCTATCACGTGGCTTCACGTTATTTATTACCAGCGTGTTTGGTCTTATTACTGCTTAATTTAGACCTTAAAGCAATCTTTGCTTTAGGTTGGCGTGCTCCGACAATGTTTGTAACAGGAACTCTTGGCATCGTGATTGGCGGTCCAATTGCTTTGTTAATCATGGGTAATTTTATGCCTGAATGGATTGGTGTTGCGCCAGTTTCTGCAGGGGTGGAGAATAATAATGTTTGGGCTGGCATGACTACTGTCGCTGGTAGCTGGATTGGTGGCGGTGCTAATCAAGCGGCAATGAAAGAGTCATTTGACGTTGGAAATACTATTTTCTCGTCGATGGTCGCTGTGGATATTATTGTTGCAAATATTTGGATGGCTGTTTTATTAATTTTGGCCGGTAATGCCAAACGAATCGATGAGAAGACAGGTGCAGATACTTCAGCAATTGACGCTTTGCGTGAAAAGGTTGCTGCGTTTAAAGAGAGAAATGATAAAAACCCAACAGTGACAAATTTAATGATGATTGTTGCTGTAGGTTTCGGTGCAACAGCCATAGCCCATGTATTCTCTGATACCGTAACACCGTTTCTTGTAGAGTTTTGGCCAGAAGGAAGTGAGTATAGTTTACATAGTAAATTCTTCTGGATGATTGTTGCTGCATCTATACTGGGCGTATTTTTGTCATTTACTAAAGCACGTAATCTAGAGTCTGTTGGTGCATCGAAAGTTGGCACCGTATATCTTTATATTTTGGTTGCTTCAATTGGTTTACATATGGATATCACAGCTATATTTTCCCAACCTGCATTATTTATACTTGGCGGTATTTGGATGTTGGTGCATGCATCATTGATGTTAATTGTGGCAAAAGTTATTAAGGCACCATTGTTCTTTATGGCGGTCGGTTCACAAGCTAATGTTGGCGGCGCAGCTTCTGCACCTGTCGTTGCGTCTGCATTCCATCCCGCGCTGGCACCGGTTGGTGTCTTATTGGCGGTTTGTGGTTATTTATTAGGGACTATTGCAGCTCAATTTTGCGGTGCTGTATTGAAAATTATTGCTGTTAGTTAGGAAATTAAATTATGGAACAAAAAATTATTAAAGTTGGCAGCCTTGATGTTGCAAACGACAAGCCGTTCACCTTATTTGGCGGCATGAATGTATTAGAGTCGCGTGATATGGCAATGCGCATTGCAGAAAAATATGTTGAAGTGACCCAAAAATTGGGTATTCCTTATGTATTTAAAGCCTCTTTTGACAAAGCTAATCGCTCTTCAATCAATTCATTTCGTGGTCCGGGCATGGAAGAAGGTTTACGCATATTTGAAGAAATTAAGAATACGTTTAACGTGCCAATGATTACCGATGTACATGAACCTTACCAAGCTGCACCAGTTGCTGAAATTGTTGATGTTATTCAGCTGCCTGCATTTTTGTCTCGTCAAACGGATTTGGTTGCAGCCATGGCAAAAACCGATGCTGTAATTAACATTAAGAAAGCACAGTTTTTAGCGCCCGAAGAGATGCGTCATATTTTGTCTAAGTTTGATGAAGCGGGTAATGACAAACTAATTTTGTGTGAACGTGGTTCATCGTTTGGTTATAACAACCTTGTGGTTGATATGTTGAGCTTTGGCATTATGAAAGAAACAGGCTATCCGGTTATTTTTGATGTTACTCATGCGCTGCAACGCCCTGGTGGACGTAGTGATAGTGCAGGTGGACGCCGCGCTCAGGTGACTCAATTAGGTCTGGCGGGTATGAGCCAAGGCATTGGTGGATTATTCTTAGAATCTCACCCTGATCCTGACAATGCTAAATGTGACGGTCCCTGTGCACTGCCACTAGAGCGCTTAGAGGCCTTTTTATCGCAAATGAAAGCGATTGATGATGTGACTAAATCATTACCTGAAATTGATACGGGTAGTTAATTTAATTCTGATCACAAAAAAGGCGCTATCACATGATGTGATAGCGCCTTTTTTTATGGCTTAAACAAATGTAGTGAGAGCGACATCTGTTCATTACCTATTTAAACGTCTGAGAGCGTACGTGACGTTTAAATAGGAAGAAGCCTATGGTTTATTTACAACAATACGAGGTGCTGATTTTGTGCTGTATGACGTATTAGAGAATACAAATAAACGAGACATTGGCACAGTAACAATCTGCTTCTCTATTTTTACACTTTCAAGGAGCTCTGTGGCGCTTAACTTCATTTCAATATCTACTAATTTTACAATGTCACTTTTTGCAAGGGTTGTAGAATCTTGTAGGTTACTTTTAATTGCGGCGTTTGCAGAGAGTGGCAAAACGATGCTAGTAATAACAAGGGCGAATTTAGTTAGGGCGTTCATGAGTGTTCCTTTTAGGGTTCTAATTGATTAATTTAAATACGTTGTACTGCTTGGTTGGTGATAATATATCCAAATAATGTTGCGTCAACAAATGATAAAATGTAATATTTCGCATTAGAAAAACTAATAAATAGGAAGGGCGCAGTGTCTAGAAGATTACCACCGTTAAATTCTTTAAAAGCTTTTGAAACTGCCGCTAGACATCTTAGCTTTACTAAGGCTGCTGAAGAGTTGTTTGTGACGCAAGCCGCAGTTTCACACCAGATTAAGGCCTTGGAAGAAAATTTGTCTATAAAATTGTTTAGACGAAAGAATCGTGCTTTGATGTTAACAGATGAAGGGCAGTCTTATTATTTAGATATTAAAGATACCTTTATTGCGTTGTCTGATGCCACAGAAAAACTATTGTCAAAAACCGCCAGTGGTTCATTAACTGTTGCATCACAGCCAAGTTTCGCCATTCAATGGCTCGTTCCCCGTCTTTCACAGTTTAGTGAGCTGCATCCTGAGATAGATGTGCGTATTAAAGCTATTGATTTAGACGAGGGTTTTTTAGTCGATGACGTGGATATTGCTATTTATTACGGGCGAGGTAATTGGCCCAGCTTGCGATCAGATAAATTGCGCAATGAATATATGATTCCGGTATGTTCCCCAGCGTTATTATCTGGTGATAAACCATTAAATAAACCTTCCGATCTTAATCATCATACGCTGCTCCACGATCATTCCCGTAAAGATTGGAAACAATGGTGTCGAAATGCTGGCGCTCCCCAGGTGAATGTTAATCAAGGACCTGTGTTTAGTTTGTCATCACTGGTGCTTCAAGCCGCTATTTATGGACAGGGTGTTGCGCTGGGTTATAGCGTATTTTCTCGTCCTGAAATTGAAGCTGGGAGATTAGTGTGTCCTTTCGAGGAAGTGTTATTGAGTAAAGATGCTTATTATATAGTGTGTGAAGACAACCAAAGTGAACTAGGCAAAGTAAAGGCTTTTAGAGAGTGGATGCTTAATTTGTTTGCACAAGAACAAGAGAGTAGTCGACTACCGGGGGCGCAGCATGGGTAAATCATCTGCTGATAATAAATTGTCTTCTTATATATGGCTCTTTATTGCCCTTAATGGTGCACTCTTTGTTGGGCTGAGTGCATACGCTAGTCACGCGATTCAATTAAACAGCTCGACGTATTTACTCACCGTTTATCATAAGGCGAGTTTGCAGCATGCGCTACATTTAATCGCGTTATTGGCACTTGCTGTATGCCGTTTTTCTATAGTGAGTCGCTGGTTAACCGCTAGTATGCTTTTTTTCGTTGCGGGGATCGTGTTTTTTAGCTACACCTTGTATCTATTTAGCTTCAGTGGCGTTAAAATTGCCGGCTTTTTAACGCCCATCGGCGGCGTTTGTTTTATATTTGGTTGGTTATCACTTGCTGGCTTAGCTTGGCAAGGTAAACGCTCTGGGGAGCATTTTAATGAATAGTGGTTTGTTACTATATTGTCGCCGTGGTTTTGAGAAAGAATGTGCGGGTGAAATAGGGCAGTTGGCCGGTGAACAAGAAGTTTACGGTTATTGCGTGGTTAAAGATGATTCAGGGTATGTAAACTATATTACACCTGATTTAGCACAAGCTGATAAGTTGGCTAACAATATCGCCTTCAACAAATTGGTGTTTGCACGCCAAATGATTGTAGTCGCCGCTAAATTAAAAGACTTACCGAGTGAAGACCGGGTTTCTGCTATTTTAGAGCACACATCATTACTGCCTTTGTGTGGTGATATTCGTGTTGAAACGCCTGATACTAATGAAGCTAAAGAGTTGTTAGGTTTTTGTCGTAAATTTACGGTGCCATTGCGTGGTGCACTGCGTAAACAAGGAACACTGACGGCCAAAGAGCATAACAAAAAGCCTGTTATGCATTTAATGATGCTTGATTCGGGCAACGGTTATTTAGGGTATTCATATTCTGACAACAACTCGCCAAACTTTATGGGTATTTCACGTTTAAAATTCCCGAGTGAAGCGCCGAGTCGTTCGACGTTAAAACTCGAAGAAGCGATTTTATTGTTCTTACCTAAAGATACTATCGAAAAACGTATGCATTCAGGAATGACAGCGGTTGATTTAGGCGCTTGTCCAGGCGGCTGGACTTATCAACTAGTGCGTCGTGGTTTGTTTGTAAGTGCTATTGATAATGGTCCTATGGCTGAGTCACTCATGGAAACAGGTCAGGTCACTCATCACATGGCTGATGGGTTTAAGTATCAACCAGAAAGAACCGTTGATTGGATGATTTGTGACATGGTTGAGAAGCCTATTATGGTGGCTGATCTTATGTCTGATTGGCTCGTTAATGATTGGTGTCGTGCCACTATTTTTAACCTTAAACTGCCAATGAAAAAACGCTTTGTTGAAGTATATAAGTGTTTAGAGTTAATTGAAGATAAACTGCGTAAAGCAGGACTTGCTTATAACTTACAATGTAAGCATTTATATCATGATCGCGAAGAAGTGACTGTTTCGATTGAGCTATTAGAATCACGCTCTCGTTAGAAACTTCTTAACAATAAAAAACGGCTAATTGATTACTCAATTAGCCGTTTTTTTATGTACGTCTAAAACTTACGGTTATAAACGTTCTAGCATCGCTGCTGTGAAGTCTGTTGTGCCGTGTGTTCCACCTAAATCAGCGGTTGTACGATCGCCTGAGGCGATAACATCTTTGAGTGCTTCACGAATTTTATCGGCTTTGTCACTCATGTCTAAATACTCAAGCATTTGAATAGACGCTAAAATAACAGAGGTTGGATTTGCTAGGTTTTTACCAGCAATATCAGGTGCACTGCCGTGCACAGCTTCAAAAATAGCAGCGTTTTCACCAATGTTTGCACCCGGAGCCATGCCTAAGCCGCCCACTAAACCAGCACACAAGTCAGATAAAATATCACCAAACAAGTTAGTTGTTACAATGACATCAAATTGCTCTGGATTCATCACCAATTGCATACATGTATTGTCTACAATCATTTCAGTAGATTCGATATCTGGGTAACGATCACCTACTTCACGTGCTACGTCTAAAAATAAGCCCGAAGTAGATTTTAATATATTTGCTTTATGAACCGCAGTCACTTTTTTACGACCTTCTTTACGTGCAAGTTCATAAGCAAACGTAACAATTTTTTCTGCGCCATCACGCGTCACAATACTTGTTGCTTCAGCGGTTAAGCCATCTTCACTAACAATTTGACCAACACCTGAATACATACCTTGGGTGTTTTCACGCACAGTAATGATATCGATGTTTTCATAACGTGCTTTTGTCCCTTTAAACGAAAGAACAGGACGTAAGTTGGCATATAGTCCAAATTGTTTACGAAGACTCACGTTAATTGATGTGAATCCAGCACCAATTGGCGTGGTTAGGGGGCCCTTTAACGTGATTTTGTTTTTGGCAATCATGTCTAAGGTAGATTGCGGTAACAGTTCATCAGTCTCTTCTAATGCGGCTAGGCCCGCTTTGGCAAATTCGTAATTAAAATCACAGCCTACTTTATCTAAAATTTGTAGTGCTGAGTCGATAATGCTTGGGCCAATACCATCGCCAGGGATTACGGTGATTGTTGTTTGTGTCATGAGAATGCCTTAATGGTGCGAATCAATGCAATTAAGTAGCTAATTGCGGTGATATGTTTAAAAAAATCGACATATTATATCAAAAAATACGTCAATACTTTTGTCTTGTGACTCATCAATTAGTATAACTTTGTTATAGCTCACAAACTGGGCTGCTTGATAACGCTGAGTGTTGAAGTGCTTGTAACGATTGTGGTTTGAGCTTTAAAACGCGACAAATCGCCGTCCACTTACTATCTGAAGAGAGCGTCATTATATCTAAACCATTAAAAACCCCATGCGTTAAATAAATAGCCAACTCAAAGCCTGCTAATAGTTCTTTATCTGGCGCGGTCTGAGGAAGTTGAGGTTCGGCTTGGCTGTTTAATGCTTTTATTATGGTTTTGTGCGGGGCCCAAATTTTAGCCAAAGCCATGCTTATTTTTTGCTGTTTAGGGCTGTTGTTGAGTCCAACTAAACTATAACCATGATAAAGATGACACTTTTCTAAGGAATAATGTTGAGTTTGTTTACTATTGATAACGCGAGACTCTAAATACAGTGGTGCCAAATTTAATAATGTAAACATGGCTAATTGGGTTGGTAATACGTGCGTCAAGTGAACTGCAATATGATTACTCATGGTTACTGCACAGTCGATTTTCTGTTTAAGGTTAAAGGCATTAGCAAATCGAAAATGGCTAAGTTGAGCGTCTAGGGCTAATCGACTTAAAATGGGTTTAACTTGTGCAAAACCCGTCATTTGAATCGCATGGTAACTACTATTGAATTTACTTGTTGGGTATTGCGATTGTAAATAATTTATTAGCTTATCGCCGAGTACCGGTTGCTGGGCGATAAGTTGACCAATAACGTCTTTATCAGGTAAGTGAGTACTTAGTTCGTCAAGCAACAAGCTGAGATCTTCACTAGGTTTTAAGCGTATCGTTTGATCGCTAATATCTTGTAATGGTTCGTCAGCATAATCCCCCAAATAATGATTGATCACCCGTTTGCTAACGAGGGCTGGAGGGGCGAAATATTGTTGCTGGTAATCACAACTATGTTGCTGTGATGAATCATCCAGTACAAGTTGACCTTCTTCCACCCTAAAAGGGGTACAGTGGAGTTGGTCGTTATAGGTACTGTTATGGGTAACTAGCGCATATTGTGCTTTATTGAGTTTATAAATAAAGCCGGGAAGCGGTTTATCAACAAGACTGATGAGTAAGTTTACGATTGAAATATCAAATAATTGAGGGTGTTTTACCAGAAAACTTAATGCTTGTTTAATCCTAAATGCAGGACGATATTCACGCGGCGATGTTAGCTCAACAAATCGATTTGTAATTCCTAGGATTTTAACATTAGTGCCTAATTCAACGCCTTTAAGTTGGTCTGGAAAACCACTGCCGCTGATAAGCTCACGATGTTTTTCAACAAGGTGAAGTGCCGCGTTGTCAATAATATGATATTTATTGAGTAATTGAGCGCTGACCCTAGGGTATTGATGAAAGTGTTTGCTTTGCTCTGGTGTTAGTTTTTTCTGCTTGAATAACGCTTCATTTAAAGGTTTTGTCGATAATAACAAGCTGATATTCATAGTTAATGCAGCACTAATAAGTAAACGTGCATGTTGACCATGATAATTTAATCGATGGCAGAATTTAGCGGTAATAATGCCCGCGCAAAAAGTTTGGTTTGTATGCGGTAAAAAGGTCGCTGGAAAGAACATCGATTGCGCAAATACAACATCTGAATTTTCTTCAGTGAGCGAATAAAGCCAATCACTCAATACTAATATTTGCGCTTTAAATCGATTAATAGCGCCTAAAGATAACGCCGATGATAATTGGGAAAGCACATTATCGAGCTGCTGTTGCTGCTCGTTGCATTTTTTCAGAAGCGATATGGGTTCTTTAGGCGTGGTCATTGAGGTTACGATTCCTTCGCAGGTATAGAGTATGCATAATTACGTAAGTTGATGCCTAATGCAATATCTTGCTTTAATAAAACAAGTCGATAACTTATTTGTGCTAATTCTTTATTTTTTTGTAGCTTAACTAACAGCTTATGATCGGGATTAATTGTTGCAAAAGCCGTTTTTAGATCACCAAACTCACTCAAAATAGCGAGTGCCGCTTTAGGTCCCATTCCGCTAATTCCCGGAATTTTATTGCCACTTTGACCGACAATACTCCAATAATCGATGAGCTGTTGTGGGCGTACTTCAAACTTTTTATAAACTTGTTCATGGTGTACCCATTGACCAGAAAAATGGTCCCAAATACTGATGCCTTGTGGAATAAGTTGCCAGAAGCCACTATCAGTAGAGATAATAGTGCATTGGTTTTTATGCTGAACTATTTTATGAGCCAAGGTAGCGATGATGTCATCGGCTTCATCATGTTCGGGGGTAATTGAGCAAACCCCTTGTGCTTGCCATTGCTCGATAATAGTGGGTAATAGCTGCTTTAGATCATCGGCCATGGGTTTTCTGTTGGCTTTATAATCAGCATAAAATTGCTTACGCCAATTATTACCATCGCCATCAAAAACGGCAACTATGTGAGAGGGGCGATGCCCCTTTATTAATTTGCTTAAGGCTTGTTTTGAAAGTGTTAATAGTTGATTGGCGTCAATTTTTTCAGTTTTAGAAAAACCGCGTAAAGCGCCGTCGATGCGGCGAATTAAATTCAAGGCATCGACGATCACAACATGGATAGGTATTTTATTGGTCATTTTTTAATATTTTATAACATGGTTGGTAGGCCGAACCCGGCAGTTTCATGCGGTATTGAGCCACAAAACTCTCCAATAATATATCCATTTTTTCCATTAAGGCAGGATCGCCAGTCAGTTGATACACACCTTGTTCTTTGATCGCCACAATACTTTCATGTTTTACATTGCCAGCAACGATGCCTGAAAAGGCACAACGAAGGTTAGCGGCTAGTTGTTGAATATCTTGTGTAGGGTGTAAGCTTAATTGACTCATGTTGTAATGTGTCGGCTCAAAGGGTTGTTGAAATTGCAATGGAATGTGTAAACTCCAATTAAACCGATAAGAGTCATCACGGGCTTTACGATATGATCGAACATCGCTCATGCCTTGTTTGAGCAGCTTTCCTACTTGCTGTGGATCGTTAACCACAATTGTATATAAATCTTGGGCTTGTTGGCCCAAAGTCACGCCAATAAAATGGTCAATTTGTTTAAAGTATTCTTCACTCTCAATAGGCCCTGTTAGCACCAATGGAAATGGATAATCTTTATTTTTTGGATCGAGTAAAATACCCAATAAATAGAGCAACTCCTCAGCTGTACCTGCGCCGCCAGGAAAGATGACAACCCCATGACCAACACGCACAAACGCCTCTAAACGCTTTTCTATATCGGGTAAAATGACTAATTCATTAACAATTTGATTGGGCGGCTCAGCGGCAATGATTGACGGCTCTGTTAAGCCGATGTATCGGCGTTGTTCAACGCGTTGTTTGGCATGACCAATAGTAGCGCCTTTCATAGGGCCTTCCATCGCGCCAGGGCCACAACCTGTACAGATGTTTAATTGACGGAGTCCTAATTCATAACCCACATCACGCGTATATTGATACTCAATGTCATTAATTGAATGTCCTCCCCAGCAAACGACAATATTAGGATCGATGGGGTCAGTAATCAATTTTGCATTGCGCAGGCTGCGAAACACGCGATTAGTAATCAGCTGACCATCGTCGTCAATATTGCTTAAGTCTTGCGGGTAGTGATCACTTAAATACACAATATCGCGCAGGGTTGAAAAAAGGTGTTCTTGCAGACCAACAATGATGTCGTCGTCGACAAAGGCTTCTTTGGGAGGGTTGATTAAGGCTAATTGAGCGCCACGTTCGCGAACGACGACTTCGATGTCAAAGTCGCTGTATTTTTCAAGTAATTCATCGGCATTGTCGGTTTGAATACCTGAGCATAAAACGGCGAGGGCGCACCGTCTAAATAATTGATAATGAGTTGAGTTCACGCTTTTTTGCAAGCGTGCTGCTTCGAGTTGAGATAATTGTTCTAAACTGCCTCTCGGGCTTATTTTGATAATCATATACGCTCCTTGTCAGTGATAGGGCATAATTTTTTGTACCAAAATACTCATAAAAAACAACACCCACTAATTACTATACACACAAGTCACATAAACACGAATACTAAGAAGAACAAAGCATACGTTAAAAAATGGTAACTCGGTCTCTCCCCTGCTTTTTAGCTTGATAAAGCGCTTTGTCGGCGCGATCAAAACTGACTTGTCTGTCTATATCATTTGGTTTAACCCGTGTGGCACCAAGTGATAGGGTAATTTGAACTTTTTTGTTTTTAAACTTAAAGGGAATTGCTTTAATACGTTCACGGACTCGGTTAAGTACATTATTTATAGCGGCTGTGGATAGGTTAGGAATTAAAAATACAAACTCTTCACCGCCAAAGCGCGCAATGAATTCACTGTTTCTGAGGCATTTTCCTAAAGATGAGGCAATCACTTGTAATGTCTTGTCTCCGGCGCTATGGCCATATTGATCATTAATCATCTTGAAATGATCGATATCGGCCACGACTACCCATAAAGATTGATTCGATGATTTTGCATATTGGAATCGCGACTCAAATTCCTTCTCAAGTGCCTTACGATTAGGTAATTTTGTTAACGAGTCCTGCATATTAATGAGTTTTTGTTGTGCCAATTGAGAGTGGTAACTCTTTGCTTCTTTCTCTATATGATTGAGCTTGGATGCTAATTTCTGAATTTGAGCCTGTTGAGCTGCGAGCATTTGTTGATCAAAATGCGCTTTATCGCTCATGGCCAAATTAAGTTGGGCAATTTCGTTAGTCAGTATCTTGTCATCATTTATTGATAGATCGATACGCTGCGAAATATCAGATAAATTTTGTAGGTTTTTATTGGTGCTTTTATCCCATTGTTGACGTTGTTGCGCCGAGGTTTCTGAAAGTTTTTTGGTTATTTGGTTAATGTCATTAATATCATCAATTTCTTGGTGAATAGTTTCTAGAAAAAATTTGGAGTTTTCTTTTTCATGATCGATGCTTTTTAGGAGTAAAATAACAACATCTTCGATACTTATTAGCAGTGCTTCAGACGTATTCACTTCTTCTAATGCTATTGTTAACTCGTTTAAACGTGCATGTAATTTATAATGAATGTTAATGTCCTTATATAAGGTCACTAAACGTTTTTTATAGGTAGCAATTAATTTATTTTGTGTTTCTTCACAATGTTCTAACTTGGCACTGAGGGACTGGTTGATCTGTAAGTAACGCGTGACAAGGGTGTCTAATTGGAGAATAAAACCACTTAGAGAAGAAGGTTGCTTATCGTTACTGTTATCAGGAAATTGTGTAAACGGATTTTCTGAATCTTTTTCATGTAAAAAAGCGGACAGTTGTTGCTTAAACGCTTCAATATCAACGGAGGATTTATCGTTCGATTTAGGATCAAAAACTAGCGACAACAATTCTTCATCAATTGACGATTGTTGCATTAATAAATGTAATTTTCTAAATAAGTCAGTTAGCACGTTAAAGCCCTGTTACTGTTTGTCAAAGTGAGGAATTGTTAGCCAATAGATAACCTTTGTGATACCTGTTTCAATAGTTAACATATGATTGTGGGCCATGCTTAACCACTCTTTACGTGTAGCGTAGGTTAAAAATTCGGTCGAGTTTTCATCTTTTAGAGCATCATTTAACGGGTTGTATTTGTCAAAAGCGGCGTTTGGTTGAACAAAAATCAATTTATCTCTTAAATCATCAGCCCATGATAACGAAGAAAGAGAAAAATATATGCCAATAATTGTTATTAGCTTAGCTATTGGGATTGAAAACAACGCTGCTATTGTGAAATTTAGGCCATTGAGATTGATCATATCTTTGATGCGATTGGTATTATAACACCTTGTTACTGTTCTTTTCGCTAGGTATTCCAAAAAACAGCTCGAATATATTATACTCTACAACGTATTATTCCTATCACTAATAAAGATAATAAAATGATTAAAAAACTGACTCTTAGTAGCTTAATGTTGGCCTGTTTTAGCGCCAATGCAACTGTCGATTATCATATCGATTTAACTCAACCAGATCATCATCTTGGCAAGGTAACAATGACTTTGCCCGCAGGTAGTGTCTCACCTAGTGTGATGATGCCAGCATGGCGAACAGGCAAATACAAAATGCTTGATTTAGCGAATGGTGTTCGTCAGTTTTCAGCAAAGGATAGCGCTGGAAAAATACTTTCGTTTAAGCATACTGATAAAGCAA
>Ga0209396_1001158_pt1 | contig 29969 bp, 19 predicted proteins | sample GOMGulsemesocosm_6_FD_184638 | JGI IMG/M metagenome (GOLD analysis project Ga0209396, IMG submission 184638) | Methane-oxidizing microbial communities from mesocosms in the Gulf of Mexico - GOM8C Gulf of Mexico (SPAdes) (version 2) | ecosystem: Environmental > Aquatic > Marine > Cold seeps... | reverse complement strand
AAGAACAATGCAAATCCGTTGCGCCAATTACTCTCGGCAGTGCGTCAAGAAGCATTCGATGAGCACACCTACAAACACACCACGATGGGTTTCTTTAAAGACATCGAAGCGATGCCAGATCAGATGGACTACGGTAAAACGTTTTTCGAGCGCTTCTATAAGCCTGAATATGTTTCACTCGTGATCGTTGGTGATGTGGATCCGGCTAAAACCTTAGCAATGGTTAAAAAGCATTGGGGGAATTGGCAGCGTGGCAGCTTTAAATCAGTGGTACCGAAGGAGCCAGCACAGCAAGCACCGCGTTATGCTCACGAAGTAAACGCTGACCTACCGGGCCATTGGATTTTAGTGTCATTTAAAGGGTCTGACTGGCAACCAAAAGTAAAAGATCGCGCGGCTCTAGATTTACTCTCTGAGCTTTACTTTTCAAGTAACTCGGCGCTATATCAAGAGCTTGTGGTCGATAAGCAAATCGCTAGCCAAATGTTTACCTACAACCCTGAAACCAAAGATGCTGGTCTGCGTCATGTGTTTGTCAAAGTCGATGACGAAGCAAACTTAAGTGTTGTGCGCGATGCAATTAACGATACCTACGCCAAGGCTCGGGTAGAACTCGTTGATAGTGACAAACTCAACAAGCTTAAATCAAACCTTAAATATAGCTTTGTGAATGGCCTAGATTCATCTGAATCTATCGCGGGGACACTTGCTTCTTACATGCATTTTGAGCGCGATCCAGAAGTGATTAATCAACTGTATCGCAGTTTTGATAATATTAGTGCGACCGATATTAGAGCCGCGGCGAATAAATACATTACCGACAACAATCGTACGACGGTAACGATGTCTAAGCTGGCACAAATCAGCGGTTTTGATACTGAAGCTAGCTTGACCACGAGCGTCGCGCGTCTGACTAAAGCGGCACAGCGCAAGACAATCAGTGATGTAGCATTTAATGTGCTTGATAACAGCAATGATTCACCATTAATTGATGTTAATGTCTTATTCTACACTGGCTCAGCTGCCGATCCTGCTGGCAAGAAAGGCACCGCGGCATTGATGACGAGAATGCTAACCCAAGGTGGTTCACAAACCAAAGCCTATAAGGAAATCAAACAAGCATTATACCCATTAGCGGGCAGTTTCTGGGCTCAACTCGACAAAGAAATGATTTCATTTAGCGGCCGCGTACATAAAGACAACGCCGCAGCATGGTATGCATTAATAAGCGATCAACTGTTAAACCCAGGTTGGCGCGAAGATGACTTTAAACGTCTCAAACGCGAGCTTATCGACGGTATCAAGTCTGGTATTAAAGCATCGAACGATGAAGAACTCGGTAAAGAAGTGTTATACAGCCAGCTTTATCAAGGGCATGCCTATGAAAACTTTAACAGCGGTGACTTATCAGATATCGATAGCATTACCTTAGATGACGTTAAAGCGTTTTACCAAGCACAGCTAACACAAGCCAAACTTAATTTAGGCATAACAGGTGCGGTTCCAGCATCAGTAAAGTCAGCGTTGCTTAATGACTTGTCGCAACTACCAATGGGCAGTGACAAACGCTTATTGGTCGCTAAAGCGCCAAGCTTAACCGGTCATCACGTCACCTTAGTTGAGAAGAAAGCACAATCGACAGCGGTATCATTTGGTTTTCCAATCGACACCTTGCGTAACGACAAAGACTGGGCGGCCCTTTGGTTGATACGTTCATACTTTGGCGAGCACAGAAGCTCAAACAGCTACCTGTATCAGCAGATACGTCAGAAACGCGGCATGAACTACGGAGATTATTCCTACATTGAATATTTCCCTCGTGGTAGTTCTCGCACCAAGCCTAATGCGAACCTTGGCCGTTCAAGCCAAATATTCCAAGTGTGGTTGCGACCATTACGCTCAAATAACGATGCTCACTTTGCAACACGTGCAGCGTTATTTGAACTGGATAAGCTAATCAAAAATGGCATGAGCGCAAAGGACTTTGCGGCAACACGTAATTTCTTAACCAACTACGTACCGCAAATGGTTGCTAGCCAAGATCAACAACTGGCGTACGCACTCGATAGTAAATTCTACGGTACCGACGAATTTGTTAGCTACGTGCGTAACCAGCTAGCAAGCCTAACGGTCGAAGATATTAACCGTGTTATCAAGCAGAACCTGCAAACCGATAACATCCACTATGTCTTTGTTACTGGTGACGCAACGGATATGAAAAAGCGCCTGCTCAGCGAACAGCAATCAGTGCTTAAGTACAACAGCGAAAAACCAGCAGACCTACTTAAAGATGATCAAATCATTCAAGATTATCAGCTGAATATTCCAGCCGCTAATCTTGAAATCATGCCGATTGAAAGTGTTTTTAAGTAAAGAACTAACACGTTCGCGATGATACACCTGCCAATGCCGCTCATGTTAATGAGCGGCATTTTTGTATAACGCCCTAATACCAATTTGTTTTGCGTTTATCTATGACAAAAATCCACAACAAGTTGTATTTTCCGTTTATTCTGATTTAATAGATAGCGTTTAAATTAACCGATGACACTGTCCATTGATGTCGTAAACGCAATCGACGATTGTGTTAATAAAAGAATAATACGTATTCGTTAAGCAGTTGGAGATCTGCTGCTCAATAGCGTTGTTTTATACGGAAATAATCACTAGTAAAGTAAGGGAATAGCATGAACTTTAACAAAACATTAGTCTGCATCGCGATAGCAACAACAATAAGCGCATGCGGCTCAAGCAATAAAAGTAAAGACCCAATAGTTACCACACCAGATCCAGTACCAGTGCCGACTCAGACCACCGTCAATGGTACGGCAATCAAAGGGATCATTAGCAATGGCGTGATCACCGTCTTTAAATATGTCGATGGTGCTCCCGTTGCATTAACCGAAGAAGAATTAGAAGGGTCGGATTTCAGTACTGATGACGCTGGCGTTTATAGTATTACCCTACTCGATTACGAAGGCCCACTTAAAGTCAAAGTATCACCAAGTACGGACACAGACAATCCGACCATGATGCTATGTGATGTTCCAGATGGTTGTGGTGATATTGCCTTCGGCCAATCCGTTAATTTAACCACTTCAGACAGTGCTTTCTCATTGAGTTCAATTACAACTGTCGATCCAAGTGAAACAGAACCTGTGCTCATTAACATTTCAGCGGTAACTCATATTGCGACCATGCTAGTGGAAGCCCAAGACACAATCTCAGCAGAGACGATTGGTACAACGTTATCAGAAGTTGGCAACAGCTTAGGCATTATTGGCGACATTACACAGCTAACCCCAACCGATATCAATAGCAACAGTGCTGTTGCAGGTGAAGATAATAGCGCCGAATTGCGTTATGGATTAATCAATGCAGCAATCGCGGGGGCTTTATTTGATCAGCTACCTGACGATGTCAGTGCCTCAGACCGCTTAGCAGAAGCAACCGCTGATCTCGTAGAAAATGATGGTGAGTTCATTATTGCCCAAGATGATGATGATAGCTTTGAGCTAGCACTTACTGAAGTACTAACCCAAGCAAGTGACATTGCAACGACAGTAGCTCAAAATATTAATGACGACACCGCCTTAACTAATACAGGAGGAGTTGTTGATTTACTCGATCAAACCTCTACTAATTTAATCAACGAGAACATTGTTCGAGTCGCTCAATCAGGTGATGATGGTCGTGTTGAAACGATATCAGATCAAACAATTGATGGCGATGCAATCGCTCAAGCTGCTGGCTTGGTTGATGATATTAGGGTCTTTGCGAACCTCTTTGATATAACTAAATCTTCAGGCGCCGAAGTCTCTTCTCATGCTGATGCAGCCGTTATCTTAGCAGAAGATGCAAGCGCCATGTTACTAGCCGAGAAGGACACATTTACCTTACTTGCCGATATCGCTGGGGCTCTTTCTGATATTCAAATAGCGATAGATGATGAAACAACAGACGCCACCAGTTTTAATTTAGCCGACTGGTTAACAGCGGAAGATTCAGCCACGGCAACAGGTACTGTTACTTTCGATCAACAATCTCGTATTTTTAGTATCAACGCGCTTAATAATGGGCAGACATTTAACCTAAGTATTGCGATTAGCACAGAAAATGACGACACGAGTGCCAAACTAGCGATTAGTGGTGAAGTCTCAACGACAGGCATGGTGCTAACAATTGCTGACTCTAGCTTCGCGCAGCTAAACTTTGCACAAGCAATTAGCGAAGAGACTCTCGACAGCGAAGAAAGCCCGGAGCCGATCTCAGGGCAATTAAGCTTAACGGTAACTTTAGCTCAAGTATCTACTGACGCCGTGACGAACCCCGTATCCTTTACTGGGATGGTACAAACCACATTGGTACCAGTAACGCAACAAAGGGTACGAAACGATTGGGATGATTATAACTACGATCAACGAAATCAGTTTGGTTGGTACGGCTACCAAAATTCAGAAATAGTGACCGAGGAGACCTTGCTACCACAAATGCTTAGCTTGAGCGGTCAGCTATCTGCACTAGCAGGCGATAGCATCCAAGCAACATTTACGGTTAATCTCCCAGATGCTGCCGATTTTGAGGCGGCAGGTCTACCTGGCTATGGTAGAGAGATAATTGATGGTTACACCATGAGCGCTTCTGCCGATGGCAATATAATCAACCATACCATGGAGAATGCATTCACTGCAGTGGAAGTATTTACGCCTAGTTCCAATCCAGGTGAATGGAGTAATAATTACAGCGAAACATATACAGATGGTTTCTATCAACTTATCGATAGCAGCATGATTAACAGCACCGCCCTTGGTAATGAATACATCTTTACCACGGTTGTACATACCGCTGACTATGAATACGCCGTACGACTAATATTGACCCCGGCCGATGGTGGGTTTATCGCAGGTCAACGCTCTAAATATTATACTGTCACCGCCGGCACTCAAAACCCTGCACTTCTTAATGACGACGGTGAGTTACTGGATGAACAAGGTGACATCATTGAAATCATTGCCGATCCAAGCGACTACTACAGCACAGCAGAGGAGGTTTTTTCAAGCAAGTTCCATGTCACTGGCGTGCTACCTGAAACAATTACCGATGGTATTAGCTATACCCAAGCAAAATTCATAAAGAGTAATAACTATGGGGTTGACCCTGCCATTGGTGGCATGGAAATAACCGAACCAGAATTAGTATCCAACCTGAGTGCCGGCGGCGAGTTATCGCTAAATACTCAATTAGTCAGACCGTACTACCCAGAGAGTATTTCTATTAGCATTAGCGATAATGGCAATGAGATAACCACCTCTGTCTTAGATCAACAAATCAGTCATAACCTCTTAGATATTAGCTCACCTGGAAACTTTACGTACTCTTCCCTGACCGCTAAGGGTGATGGTACAGACAGCAAGCAAATAATCAGCAGCACCGAAGATGTAGGTTTTACCGAGCAAAAAATTGTCATTATTAAGTACTACGGTGATTACAATGTTGAACTCATTGAGATCACACCACAAGACACCACGGGCGATAGCTCTGCTGATACATTCCAATATTGTAGCGGTTGGGGTTCAAGTTACCAAAACGGTAATTTAGTTAATTACGATGGCGAGTTAGTGACTTCAAATTGTTACGGTTATACTGACTATGACGAAGCGTTAATGTATGTGGTTAGCTTTACGCAAACACCATTTGCGATAACATCATTAATCGAAAGTAATATTCAACAGTATAATTTAGCGGATCCAGATAACAATCCGTTTGAAATTGTTGGATGGATTGATGATATCGGCTATATCGGCACACAACTCAGCAGTGATGAAGTGGACCTACTAGTGGCTGGTTCAACCAATACATTTGACGCCAAACTTATCGAAGCGGCTAGTGTGTCAGCGCTTGAAGATACTGACCATTATCTAGCAGCAAATGCCGCATTTAATCTCGCTATAGATTTAGGCGACTATAGTGTCACCCTCGAATTAATGGCTACCCGTACTGCACTGGATGCTGGCGATTTATCCCTTCAAGCAACTTATTCGTTACCTGATGAAGAAGGACAACGTAGCTTTTCCATCACGCATGATACGACAACTGAAATCGTGAGTATCATCAATGAACAGGGAGTTACTATTAGTCTGAAACTCGCTGACGAGGAACAAAGCGGAGAAGAGATTACATTAGGAACAATAATGGTTGACGGCGAAGCAGCTGCAACTATCGTTGATCGAGACGGATTAATCCTAATCGTCTATGCCAATGGAACCGTAGAATCTATCTAGGATTCACGACCAACCATGTTCTAATAACGGCAAGCAACAATGCTTGTCGTTATTTTATTTAAGGATAATCAATGAAAATTAGATACATCGCCTGTATCCCTTTCTTGCTAAGTACTATCGCCCATGCCGACATTCTAGAGTTACCAGAAAACAGTTCCGTTAACCTGCACTTATCTTCGCAATCTTATAGCGATATAGTTCCCATTCAACAACTGATTGATGACCGATGGCGTCAGTCGCCACAAAGTAACGCTAAACAAGCATTTAGCCAAAATACATTGAAGTTAAGCTATCAAACTAATCAATACTCAGTGACGTTAATTAGTCGCCATGACGCCGAAATTATGACAACGGCGCCCACCAGTAATTTTTATTATCAGTCACAACACATCTCTGACAGTCGAGATATCAGCGATGCAACCTTAGACTTACATTTAACGCAGCAGCAAAGTAACGGCATACTATTAGGCTATACCTGGTCCAATCAACAAGTAGCTGCAACGTTACAATTGGGTTATTGGCAAGTAAATGCCCAGCGAGACACCCAGGTCCAAGGAAATGTATCGGTGATTAATGGCATGTATGCTGGTGAGCTGACTATGAACGAATTTTATAGCAGTAATAACCTGCTGCGACGACCGCAAAGTGATGATTTCAATCAAAGTGGCACTGGTGTTAGCGCTAATCTACATTTAGAGTGGCAAGCAACTGATAATTTGAATTTGAGATTAGCGATTGACGACATATATTCGCGCTTTGCGATCACCCAGCACGGTTATAGTGAGGGGGTAGTCAATAGCAACAACATATTTGTTAACGACAGCGGCTATCAAACTTTCCTCCCACTCTATCGAGGGATTGAAACACAAAAAAAACATCACTTTTCAAGAAAAGAAAGCGGCGCTTTACACCTAACGTATCGCCAAGAAAGCGGTAATATCATTGCTGTCGCTCGGCAACACTTTAACCAAAAATTTTACCAAGCAGGATACCGTTGGACACTAGCCCAAGCCGAGCTAGGCGTATTACTGGATCTAGAACGATTAACTCCAACACTCAACTATTCGACGAAACGCTGGAATACGTCACTCTCTATCGACAAACTAGACCTTAACCAAGCGATGGAGCTTAATTTAAAGCTTAACTACCGCTGGTAACGTTTCGGTATGCCTGCACAATTCGTTGTGAACACAACCTAGTAACTGGCCCGAAGATAGCTTAAAGTTAAATACAATACACACAACAAGGTAAAGTGAATGACCATTGGTATTGGCGGTTCTACCGCCGCACAAGAATTAAGTAAACTGCAAAACATGACGCTCGATATAAAGCCTATTACGAGTCAAGAATACAAAGCACGTTTAAGCCACGCACAACACTTAATGCGTCAACATAATATTGCGGCGCTTTATCTTAATGCTGGCATTAATCTCAGTTACTTTACAGGGTTAAAGTGGGGAGCCTCTGAACGTATGGTCGGTGCTTTGTTGCCTGCATACGGCGAACTCAGCTATATCGCACCCCAATTCGAGCTAGAGACCATCGCAGGTTTTTTGGTATTGCCTGCGCCAATTGAGACATGGCAAGAGCATCAGTCGCCATATGATTTATTCATTACTATGTTGGCCAATGCCAATATTACCAGTGGCGACATCGCCGTTGACGAGTCGTGTTCGTTTTTTGTCGCCGATGGTCTTATTCAAGCGGCGCGCTCGCAGCGCTTGTCCTTAGAATTTTCATCGAGTAAAACGATTACCGCAGGCTGCCGGATGCATAAGTCGACCACTGAAATAGCCTTATTGCAGCGAGCCAAAGACATGACGTTAACGGTGCATAAAGCGGCTGCAAAAATCCTCCGCCTAGGTATTTCAACGGCAGAAGTTACTGACTTCATTCATCAAGCTCATTTACGCGTTGGAGCCACCAAAGGCTCTTACTTTTGCATTGTTTTATTTGGTCAAGATACCGCTTTTCCGCATGGCGTAAAGGAACCAAAGCGATTAGAAGAAAATGATATGGTGCTCATTGATACAGGCTGTTTATTGCAAGGGTATAACTCAGATATAACCCGTAGTTATGTTTTTGGTCACGCCAATGCCATACAACGCGAGGTGTGGCAGCATGAAAAAGATGCACAAGCGGCTGCGTTCTCGGCCGCTCATTTAGGAGCCAGTTGCGAAAGTGTTGATCGGGGCGCACGCAGTCTATTGGCTGAAAATGGCTACGGTCCTGATTATCAGTTACCTGGTTTACCACATCGTACCGGGCATGGTATCGGTTTAGATATTCACGAGTGGCCATACTTGGTGCCTGGTGACAAAACGCCACTGGCGATCGGCATGTGTTTCTCCAACGAGCCAATGCTTTGTATTCCTGGCAAATTTGGGGTGCGGTTAGAAGATCATTTCTATATGACTGAACACGGTGCAAAGTGGTTTACCCAACCATCACACAGCATAGATGATCCATTTGGGCTCGAAGCTAGTTCAGTTTAAAAACGATTAAGATGGCGCGGAACTAAAAAAGTGCCGCCCATGTTAAGCAAAAGTGTTAGTGAGCAATTGATGATGCTCACTATCAGAAAAGACTAAACCCCAGGCGTGTGTTCTGGTCTAATACCGCCGGATACTTTAATAAGCGCAATTATGGAACACGCAAAATGGCAGAAGCGAAAATCCGCCGATGCCGAACACCCAAATTGCAGAGTACATGCCCTATCCCTGCATATTTTCCAAAAATATTTCATCGAGGACAAATTCCTCAGCTCCCTCTCCCGTTTTTTCACTCACCAATACCATTGCCGCTGCGACTGTTGCACCTTGAATGGGGCGATAGCGTTTAAGAAACGGAAGGTGGCACAGTACAGGTAATACGCTCGCGGCGAGTTTTTCGCCAATGCGTAGATGATCCCGTTGTCCCAGTAGCAAAGACGGTTTGAAAATACTAATGCGCTGAAAAGGCAACTGTTTAACGGCGATATCGAGTTCACCTTTCATATTGAGGTATGCATTGTTGCTGGCTGCATCCGCGCCGCTAGATGAGACTAAAACGTAATGTTCTACTCCCTGTTCACTCGCTAATGTCGCAGCATGTAATTGGTAGTCATAATCAATCACGCGCTGGGCTGCAACAGAGCCAGCTTGTTTGAGGGTGGTGCCTAAGCAAGAAAACAACACATCGGCATTAAAGAGCGCGCGATGTTGCGACAGATTATCAAAATCAACAACATGATTCTCAATCTTGTCATTGGTGTAACTTACCGCGCGACGGGTCACCGTGATAATTTTTTGATAGCTCGCGCACTCACTAAGTTGGTTGACCAACGAGTGACCAATAAGTCCGGTGGCACCAATCACAACAGCTGTTTTCATCATCATTTAATCATCTGGCATTAACATGTTGCTAGGCTACCATAAATAAGCAACTGACAGAGGATGATTTTGACCTCGCCGTTGGTTCAAACGATATTTGCCAGTGGTTGATAAAATGTTATCGTATGTCGATCACCCTCGTTTAAAAAAGAAGAAAAATAATAATGCAGCTTAAACGTCAACACTTTATCGCGATTGGTCCTATGGCCGCGATACTATTTTATTACCTTCTCACCGCGAATGACTTGGCTCACATGCCAGCAACCGCTGCGGCCATTACGTTATTAACGGTCATTTGGTGGGTCAGTGAAGCGCTGCCTATTCCAGCCACCTCCCTTGTCCCCTTTGCTTTACTGCCGATGTTTGGGGTGGTGGATCATAAGACGGTCGCCTCCGCGATGGGCAGCCATGTTATCTTGCTATTGATGGGTGCATTTATGTTATCCAAGTCGCTTGAAAAAAGCGGCGCGCATCAACGTCTCGCTGTTTATATGCTGCGCCTTGTGGGTGTCTCTAGCGGCAGGCGTTTAGTACTTGGGTTCATGCTCACCGCTGGCTTTTTAAGTATGTGGATTTCAAACACTGCCACCACGTTAATCATGCTGCCGATTGCGCTCGCCATCTTAGCGCATATTGATAATCCTAAATTGAAAGTCGCGTTAATTTTAGGGATTGCCTATGCCGCAAGTACTGGCGGCATAGGCACGCCTATTGGTACGCCGCCCAATGTCATTTTCATGGGGATTTACGAGGAACATACCGGGCAAGAGTTTAGCTTTTTAGACTGGATGAAAGTTGGCGTGCCCGTTGTATTGATAAGCCTACCGATAATGGCATTGTGGCTAACGCGCCATGTCAAACTTGAGCATAAGATTGAGTTACCAGCATTGGGGGCATGGCGCACCGAAGAAAAACGTACGTTAATTATTTTCGCCCTAACAGCCATTGCGTGGATCACCCGTAAAGACCCGTTTGGTGGCTGGAGCGGACTACTCGACATTCAAATTGCAGGTGACAGCACCGTCGCTTTGTTCGCTGTCGTGGTGATGTTTATGACCCCCAATGGCAAAGGCGGTCGAGTGTTGGATTGGGAGACTGCCAAGGACATTCCCTGGGGTATGTTGCTACTATTTGCTGGCGGCATTGCCATCGCTAAAGGCTTTGTAGCATCAGGACTTAGTAGCATCATGGGCGAGTGGTTGTCGTCGATGACCCATTTACCCATCGTATTAGTCATCTTAACGATTTGCCTTGTGGTGACCTACCTCACCGAAATTACCAGTAATACTGCGACCGCAACCTTACTAATGCCTATTTTAGCGGTTGCAGCGACCAGTGCGGGGATTGATCCTGCCGTGTTTATGATCCCAGCGGCAATGGCGGCGAGTTGTGCATATATGCTGCCTGTTGCCACAGCGCCAAATGCTATTGCCTACGGTACGGGTGAATTAGAAATTAAAGACATGGTAAGAGAAGGTGCGGTGCTCAGTTTACTCGTGTCATGCACTGTGGCGATCGTCTGCTACATCATAGTGGTGTAGCTTATAAATAAACGTAGTGGTGATGAGGGAGCACCACTACACTTTTCACTTGCCGTTGTTAATGGTCGTGTTCGCACCAATCTTTACATTTAGTGGTTTTACCAATGCCAGGGTTGAAGGTGTTGGTTGGGTCTAATTCCTTATAGAACGACTTTAACGTGTCTTTTGCCATGTATTCATGACCGACGTTATGCTCGGCTGGATATTCGGCGCCACGGGCATCAAAAGTTTCTAAAATCTTTAATTTAACCGCTTTAGCATCGACACCTTTTTTCATGATGTAGTTTTGATGCATCACGTGACAGAATAAGTGACCGTAGTAAAATTTCTTCGCGATTAAGTCATCAAGCTCTGGTGGCAGTGTTTCAAACCATTCTTTTTCATTGCGTGGAAAAGCGACATCAATCGTCATCAATCCGCCAACATCTTTAGCGTGCATCGCTTGATAACGGCCAATTGCGCCACCAGCGACAAAACGATGTAATATAGCTTTGTCACCTTCTTGCGGCGTACATTCAAAGAAGTTACCCTCACGTGTTCTAAAGAACTCAGTCAGGTAACTACGCGCCTCATCAACACCATCATCGCTCATTTCAACAATCCAGTGATGTTGGTATTGGTCACGATATTCGTCCATGCGTTTTGGCAGGTGATTTGGCCATAAGTAGCTTAAATATTGCATCGCGCGATCTGAAAACTTGCTTGGCAAAAATTTAAATTTTTCAGCGATACGGTCAACGCTACGTTTCATTGAGAACATCGCTGGAATGTATTTTGACCCTAATTTATCAATAACAACGAAGGTATCTTTACCGTATTTTTTGGCAGCGTCATAACAATCACGATGCAAGTACTCGCCAGAGACCGGCAAGTTTTTGAAATTACCCAACATATCTCGGCGCATTTCGCCAAGAACATTAGCGTCATTAGTACCGACGTAGAACACTTGTTGTTTTGGCGGTATTGGATAGGTGTCTAAGCGCACTGCAAAAACGGCTAACTTACCCGCTGAGCCAGAGGCCTCATACAAGCGGCGACCATCGTTATTAAAGCGCGAAGGCGTTGGCGCATCGATTTCGCGTACACGCTCATGGTATTCGTTGTCAGATGCACGGCCATCTGGCGTAAATACATCACTCTCACGATATTTTTTGTGCTGTAAGTTATCAAGAATATCTTTCGGGTTATCGCCTAACTTAATTCCTAAGTTATTGACCAGCGATAAATTTCCTTGTTCGTCAATCTGGGCGTATAACGCAAGTTCTGTATAAGCTGGGCCACGTTGCACTAACGCGCCGCCAGAGTTATTACAGATTCCGCCAACAATTGAAGCACCAATACACGATGAACCAATCACAGAATGTGGTTCGCGGCCGTGTGGTTTAAGGGTATCTTCTAAACCAAATAACGTCGCACCAGCTAAACCAACAATTTGCTCAGCATTGTTAATCAATTGAATATCACTGATCCGCATGGTCGAGATAATCACAATCGGACGGTCATAATCATTACCATCCGGTGTTGAACCACCGGTTAATCCAGTATTGGCCGCCTGCATAATAATGGCAACATCCGCGTTTACACATTGCTCTAGCACTTGCCAAATTTCATACAACGAAGCCGGTCGAACAACCGCTAATGCTTCACCAGCACCAAAGCGAAAACCTTTACAATATGGCTGTTTTTTTGCGTCATCCGTTAGGGTGAATTTGTCACCAACGATATTTTTTAATGCTTGAATAAGAGGGTTTACTGCCGTGCTGCCTGTCATTTTAAGTCTCAATTAGATTGCTGATTTGTACAAGATGATTTTATGGTAGGAAGTATATAACAATGCACTTGTCGGTGGTAGTCGCTATAAGTCGCACCACTTAATCCAGAGATAAAATAGTCCAGCGATAAAAAAAGGCGACACAATGGCCGCCTTAAATTAAGAAGGATTAACCATTAACTCTTGGTTGAAGCTTCTTCATTTGTTGCTTTTGAAGCAATAGCATCTTGCGCAGAAAACTCTTCGCGCAATGACTTGAACAGTCCCCACGTCGTCAATATTAGCACGAACGAGTATGGCAAAGCGGCCACAATAGATGCTGTTTGCAAGGCTTTAAGGCCACCAGCAATCAGCAACGCACCGGCGACAGCGCCCACTGATAAGCCCCAGAAAATACGGAAGCGTGATGGTGGATGTTCATTACCCATCGACATTAACGTACAAATAACTAAGGTGGCAGAATCGGCAGATGTCACAAAATAAGTCACTAGCATCACGGTACAAATAATCGCACCGATAGTGGTTAGCACGGTACCTAAATCCATCAATTCAATGGTGGTGAATAATGCCGTGGTAATGTCTTTACCAACCGCTTCAACCACACCGCCACCACTAAATAGCTCGATGAATAGCCCAGTGTTACCGAACACTGTGATCCAGAATGTTGCCAGGATGGTTGGTGCCACTAACACACCAAGCACGAACTCTTTAATGGTACGCCCTTTTGAAATGCGCGCGATAAAGATGCCGCAAAACGGTGCCCAAGCGATCCACCAGCCCCAATAGAAGATAGTCCACCAGCCTTGCCATTGTCCTTTAGGATCAGGGTCTACCCAAAAACCTAGTGAGACAGCGTGCGTCAAGTAATCACCGATGTTGGTAACAAATGCGCCTAGTAAGTAAGTGGTCGGCCCTAGAATAACGAAGAAGAGTAAAATCACGCCCGTTAGGTGCATGTTTAATTCACTTAAAATTCGGATACCTTTGTTAACGCCACTTAATACCGATAGCGTCGCAAGCACCGAAATCACTGCAATCAAGATCACTTGATTAGTCGTGCTAATCTCCATGCCGAATAGGTAATTCATGCCTGCATTCATTTGCTGAGCACCAAGTCCCAGCGAGGTCGCGATACCAAACACTGTACCAAAGACTGCGAGTAAATCAGCCGCATGACCGATTGGGCCATAGATGCGCTCACCAAATATTGGGTAAAGTCCTGAACGAACTGACAGCGGCAAGTCCTTACGGTAAGCGAAATACGCTAGCGCTAGACCAGTTATGGCATAAAGTCCCCAACCGTGTAATCCCCAATGAAACAGGCTTATTCGCATGGCGATTTGTGCTGCTTCCGCCGTCATCGCTTGACCATCAGCCATAAACGGATTGCTTTGGAAGTGGTTAATTGGCTCTGCGATACTCCAAAATAGAATACCGATACCAACACCAGCACCAAACAGCATAGAAAACCATGAGAATAAGCTGTATTCAGGGCGGTCAGTGTCTTTGCCTAAGCGAATGCTACCGTAACGACTAAAAGCAATGTAAATAGCCAGCACCAAACAGAAACTGATTAAGCCAATGTAATACCAGGCCAAATTAGTTGAAATGAAGCCTTTCGCTGCGCCGTAGACTGAGTCTGCCATCACGGGTTCGAGTACTGTGAATAGTACGAACGCGATGATAAGCAACGCTGAGCCAATCGCCATGATTGGATTTACACCAGCGAACAATCCACTTTTGTTGATCATACTATCTCTGTTCATGATGCTGCTCTCCACTTTGGTTAGCCAAATGATGGTGATTCATGCAAGGGCGAGTTGTTTTAAAAACGTGGGAATTATTTTGTAGAAGTGTTACGGCAAATAAAGATTGACTGTTAATCTTATTTGCCTGTTTGGAACGATTACGACTCATATTATAGTTTCTTTGTTGCGAAATAGGGTCAATACCATTTAAGGCGTACTGACATCGGATGCTGTGACGAGTTGGCTATATCGTGAATTTATAGACCAGTCCGCCATCAACGTATTGTACTTTTTTTGTATCTCTTTTATCAAAAAAACCATCGACAATAACGCCGCCGACGATGTTGTCAAAATCCATTTTTGCGCGAATGTTTGCTCGGTCCACTGAGGCAACCGAAATTCCTAAATGAAACTCAGGCAAGATAGACCCCTTATCGTCTAATACAATTCTAATAGTATTCTCACCTTTTTTCATTGCAAACAGCCTTAAAGCAGCAGAATGACGGGGTTGATAAACAAATTGTTCGTTGACATAAATACTCATTTTATCCAAGCCTTTAAACGCAAAATAAAGCGTATAAAACTTGTTAAGGCTTACAATGTCTTTCAGCTGTTCTAGTGTTGGATACATTAGATTAATATGCGACCAAGCACCGTTTTCATACTTAAAGCGTTGACTAGATGATGTGACATCTTTAAACGCAGAATCTTTGTAAGACGAGAAATGGCGATACTCACAAATGCCACCGTTACATGTATATGTCTCATCAACCGTTTCTAAGTAATCATGATCTGAAAAATACGATTGAGCCTGTGATACCAATATCTCTTTATGCTCAAGATCACTACTATTTGCATCGGCATAACGATAAGTGGGCAATAAACCTTCCTGATAGAATATCGCTTCATTGTGACTAAATGTATTGTTATTCGCTGATTCTTTTAAAGATACGATCAAGGCTTTAAACTCCATCTCCTTATTTTCAGCATCATAAGAAAACACATTCGTCGTCACGAAGAGTAAAATCAGCATCAGCAATTTATTAATCATAATATTATGTCCTTAATATTTATCATCCTTGCCTAGCGAATATATTCACTAAGCCTAACATCAAGTCGTATAATACCACTTGCGTCCTTTAAATAGTGAAAAGTTCCAAAATACGGCATTCTCCCTATAATTCACAACGGTCCCTCATGGGATTCGTGGTAGTATTGTTACAACTAACAGCTTACATTTAGCGGTGAATTTAACTCCGGTATTAAATACACCTCAACCAATTCTTATTTCATATTAATTACATGAAGAAAAAGAAAGGAATACTCATGAAAATCAACTCTATCGCCAGTGCGATACTACTAACAGCCTCCGCTGTTACTTCTGTTCAAGCAAGCGAATCAATCGAGTTAGCTGAAATTAAAAAAGAACTCGCCGACATAAAACAGCAGCTGGCAAAAGAAGAACAGGCTGATGCGGCTAAAATTAACGTTGGCGGCGCAGTGCGTTTTCAGTATTCAGTGAAAGACTACGATAATGATGATAAAGATCGCAGTGGCGACTTCGACTTCGACGTATTTCGCTTAGATTTTAATGGCACAGTGGGTGACATTACATTGTCGGCACAATATCGCTGGTACCAATACATGGATGTGGTACATCACGCCTACCTCGGTTATCAAGTAAATGAAAACTGGAATGCTAAAATCGGCATCACCCAAGTTCCGTTTGGTAACTTAACGTATAACTCAAACAGCTTTTTCTTTAGCAGCAATTTCTATGTTGGTTTGGAAGATGATTACGATGCAGGCCTATCGTTTACCGGTATTTATGACAAGCACGACATTCGTATCGGCTTTTTCAAAACTGACGAACTTGGCGGCATCGATGGCTACGTGAGCGACAAAACAGGTCGTTATTCGTATGACATCGTTGGTACTCGTGATTTAAGCAGCCAAGGGATTTGGGATACACCAAACCAAGGGCTTGCCGATGACAGCACACTAAACTTACGTTATAGCTATCATTTTGAGCATGCAGAAGTTGGTGCCTCACTGCTATCTGGTGGTCTTGAAGGTGAAAATGGCGATGCTGGCGATCACAATGCTTATGCTTTTCATGTCAAAGGTCAGTACGAAAATTTCGGTCTACTATTCCAGTACACAGATTATGAATACGATCTTAACGACAACGCCGACTTTGTAGCCGTTGGCGCTTATGCCTTTTACGATACCATTCCAGCCTCGGCCAACATCACAAGCTTAAGCCTAACCTACTCATTACCGGTAACAATAGGGCCTGTAACGAACCTAACGTTTTATAACGATTACAGCCTAATGAACAATAAGTCTGGTGACCTGCAAGAAGATACTGTGATGAATGTTGCAGGCATCATGGCGACAGCAGGTAACTTATACACCTTGATTGATTTTGCCATGGCCAAAAACCAGCCGTTTCTTGGTGGTAGCCTAGCGGGTGACAGCGATGACACCAACAGTCGCTTTAACCTAAATTTTGGTTTTTACTTTTAGAAAAACAGCAAGCAGAATACATCAACGATGTATTCTGCTTATCACCTACCCCATTTGAGCTTGTAGATAATTTTGGATACCAATTTTATCGATCAGCCCTAGGTGTTGCTCAATCCAATAGATATGATCCATTTCGGTGTCATCGAGTAGCTCGACCAAGATATCTCGACTAACGTAATCTTGTTCTTTCTCACAAATACCAATGATTTTCCGCAAGCTCTCGGCAACGATATATTCCGCGGCCAAATCATTCTTAAGCATGTCTAGAACATTATCACCAACATTTACTGGCTCACGCGATACCGTATCGGCCTTGCCCTCTAGAAAAATGATCCTCTCCATTAATCGCTTGGCATGTCCCAACTCTTCTTCATGCTCATGAGTTAGCTTTTCGTGAAGTTTTTTAATCCCCCAATCTTCGTAAATTTCGGCATGCGCTAAGTACTGATCCATTGATGTTAGCTCGAGCGTTAACTGTTTATTTAAGTTGTCTATGACTATCTGTTTGCCGTTCATGTTATTGCTCCATCATCGATTGTTGGTAATTTTCAATACCGGTGTTATCTATTAAAAATTGCTGTGCTTCAATCCAGTCGACATACTCTTCTTCGTCATCGAGTATTTCGACCAGCAGTTCACGAGAGATGTAATCGGCTTCGCTTTCACAAAATGCTATCGCCGCCTTCAATGCCTTGATCTGTTCATGCTCGAAGTCTAAGTTACATTGCAGCATCTCACTGGTGTGCTCGCCAATGCGCAAACGCCCAAGTTGCTGAAGGTTTGGTAACCCTTCTAAAAATAAGATCCGTTCAATGAGTTTGTCTGCTTGCTTCATGTCTTTAATGGACTTTTTATATTCTTTTTTATTGAGCTGTTCTAGTCCCCAGTTTTTGTAAATTCTGGCGTGGAGGAAATACTGGTTAATTGAGGTTAATTCGATGGTCAACATCTGATTTAACGTGCTGACTATGGCTGACTTGGCTTTCATGAGGTGTGCCTTATATCTAAGTTAGAATATCATCATAGAACAAAAAACACCCACATACATAGATTGAATAACCATAACTAGCCGATTAATATACTCCTTATAAATAAGCAACTTATAACAGTAATGGTAATACTTTTCGTTTGTAATTTGGCTTAGATCACATCAGTAAACGGCTCTAGCGATAGAACGAATCATATCTATAACCGTTTCAGTGACTTAGGCTATCTTTATGTCGGCTTGGTCATTGCTTTTTCTATCTCAGGTTTGTTTCTAAACCATCGAAAAACATGGCATCCAATAAAATATGAATACGAATCTCATGTCGTGCAAGTGTCGCCTAACTTTTGGAAAAATACCCTCGATGAGGATCAAGTCACGGCCATCAAATCGCGTTAACCGCACTTACTTTTCCTAAAGGTAGCCAGCTTTATCCAATATGGCTGTACAATCGCTTAATTTCCTTCTGCTATACCCACCTTACCTTGCCATTATTACGCCAACCTCCTTAAGCGAACAAAAATACTACTATTGATTAAAATTCAGATACTTAACGGTAACTTGAAAGATAACCATAGTTTTTCATCGCTTAAAATGTAATAGTTTTGTCAAAATCACTTCATAGAAAAGTGTTAAACATAATAAAAGGTTTCCCATGCACTGGCGGAAAAAAATTGTTCAATCGTCATTACTAATTGTGAGTAACAAACTTACAATTGAGGCGTTCGAACGACCAAAGTTTCATCCTGCTAGTTTGGCCATGGTGCTGTCATTAAGCGCCATCCCCTATGTCCAAAGCGCAGAATTAAACGATAAAGTCATTTTCGATATTCCTCAGCAACGGGCGGATCTTTCGCTCACTAAATTTGCTGAGCAGGCTGATTTAACGCTTATTTTCTCTTTGGATAAGGTCAGTGATAAAAAAGCCAACCAATTAATTGGTATTTTTTCTGTACAACAAGCGCTTGAATTGCTGCTTGAAAATACAGGGCTCGTAGCATCGGTGAGTCCCCAAGGTCTGCTTTCCATACATAATAAAGATAATATGGGAAATACAGATAATATGTTTAAGAAAAGCTTACTTTCGAGTGCCGTTGTTGCCGTTTTAGCCTCTACTGCTACGACCGCGACAGCCGCCGACGAAACAAAAACAATTAAGAAAAAAATAGAAGCCATCACAGTTACCGGTATTCGTGGCTCTCTTGCGCGTTCTATGGATGTTAAAAGAGAATCTGGCGGCGTAGTTGATTCTATTTCTTCAGAAGACATTGGTAAATTTCCAGACACCAATCTCGCCGAATCATTACAACGTATTACAGGCGTGTCGATTGACCGTTCAGGCGGTGAAGGCCAGTTCATTACAGTACGTGGCTTTGGTCCACAATTTAATACTGTGTTAGTCAATGGTCGACAAATTGCCTCAGAAAACCAAGATCGCGCGTTTAGCTTCGATACCATTGCCGCAGAATTAGTAAAAAGCCTTGATGTTCACAAAACATCGACCGCTGCTATGCAGTCTGGTGGCATCGGTTCTACCGTTAATATTAATACTGCGCGCCCTTTCGCCGTTGACGGCTTTAAAGTGGCTGGGAGCATCAAAGGCATTTACGATGGCAACAGTGAAAAGACTACACCACAAGTCTCAGCGTTAATTAGTAATACTTTTGATGATGAAACCTTTGGCGTGTTATTCGCTGTATCACATCAACAACGTGACACCCGTTTAAACCAAGCTCAAATTGATGGTTGGTTAGAGAACGTCGGTATTCCTAATCCTGTTACTGAGTCTGGCAACGCTTACACCGGCAATATTTTCTCAGCGCGTAACTACGATCATAAAGTAACGTTTGAAGAGCGTACTCGCACCAATGCTAACTTAGTATTGCAGTATGCACCGTCTGATAGTTTAGTGATCACGGCTGACGCTCTGTATTCAGATTTTGATATCGAAACGAATGCGACCTCATACGGTCACTGGTTTACCGCGCCTAACGTCACTGGCGTTAATGGTACAAATCCAGTAGTCGATGAAAATGGTACCGTTATCGATATGTACCAAGAAGTCGGTTTAGCGACAGACATGCACGCCAAGAAATTTGATCGTTTAACGGAATCAAAATCGTTCGGCCTAAACTTCGATTGGGATTACAACGAAAGCCTCAACATGAAGTTTGACCTGAGCCATTCAACGGCAGAGCGTGCGCCAAACAATGGCCGTGGCGATCAACTCTCTCTTATCGGTTATGCTAACAGTGTGCGTTTCCAACAAGGCGATGCGACCCTACCACTGGCTTCAATGTTTGCAGCAGCAAACCCTAATATCTACAGCGGCCAGCAAGAGCTTGACGGCACTGCTTACGATTCAAGTGTCACGCCAGATGGCGTCTCGGATCATCTAAGTACTGACAACAGCCGTGCCCACGTGATGTTGCGTCGTGGCTGGGAAGTTAAAGATGAGATTTCTCAATACAAATGGGACGGTGTTTGGAACGAAGGTAGCGACGGCTTAGCCGCTGTTAAATTTGGGATCAACTACTCGTCTGAAACCAAAGCACTTAATCGCTGGGATAACGAAGGCGTCGGCATCCATTGTGTCTACTGTGGTTACCCTGACATGCCTGAATTACCGGCTGACTCGCAATATATCTTTGATGCCGGTAGCGACTTCCTGTCTGGCGTGAGTGGCAGCGGTCAAATGCCAACATCATGGTTAGCGCATGATGGCGAAGCGAATTTTGCATTTTTAGAGCAATATTATGCCAGCACCAATGGCGACACCATTAGTTTTGACGCCGTCAAACGTAACAAATCGTTTGAAGTGTCTGAAGATACTCTGTCGTTCTATCTAGAAATGGACTTTGAAAGCGAACTTGCTGGCATGCCGATTTCTAGCACCGCAGGTTTCCGCTATGAGCGTACCAATACCGAAGTTAACGGTACTGATGCGCCAGTGATCAATTTAAGTATTCTTGATGAAACGGAAATGCTTGCTAGTTTTGGCGCTGCACAATCAATTAGCCAAAAGAATGATTACGACGTTATCTTGCCGAACTTTAGCGCTAAGCTAGAAATTCAAGATGATTTGATTGCACGTGTAGCAGCTTCTCGCACCCTAACGCGTCCAACATTAGATAGCATGTCTCCAGTGACTGTTATTACCACTACCCGTCAAGGTGGCGATTTAACCTCAACCAGTGGTAACCCAGCATTGCAACCTTTCTCATCAGACAACTTAGACTTGTCGTTAGAATGGTATTACGACGATGCGAGTTATATCTCTGCAGGTTACTTCCGTAAGAACGTCTCTAACTTCATCGTAAACTCTCAAGAGAATAAAACGTTTGAATTAGCCAATGGCAGCTTGCTAACAGATCCATCAACAGGGTCTGATACTGGCGCCGTTGATAGCAGCGACGATGTCGCAGTCTTCACCAACACTTTACCAAACAACGGTGAATCAGCTATTGTCGACGGTTGGGAGCTTGCTGTTCAACATACATTCGCTGAGACTGGTTTTGGTGTGATGGCTAATGCAACATTGGTGAGCAGTGATGCAGAACTTGACCCAAGCGATATCTCTCAAGTATTCGCACTCACAGGGCTAAGTGACTCATACAACTTGGTGGCTTTCTATGAAGAAGGTCCATTCCAAACGCGTTTAGCGTGGAACTGGCGTGATACTTTTGTTCAATCATTAACGCAAAGTAATGGTAATGGTCCAACAATTGTTGAAGAGTATGCGCAGCTAGACCTTAGTGGCAGTTATGACCTAACCGAAAACATGACCGTGTTTTTTGAAGGCATTAACTTAACGGATGAGTACGTTCACAAACGTGGTCGTTATGAGAACCAATTACTGTTAATTGAAAACAGTGGTCGCCGCTTTGCGTTGGGGATCCGAGGTAGCTTTTAGTTAATGAACTAACTGAACGTTGGTGGGCTGCCAGCAGCCCACCTTTTCTCGAGCGCCTCGCGCCCAAGTTTAGATGCAAGTGATAATACCATTTGCATTAAATATGTGGTCTTTTGGTATCACGCAAAAAGCCTATTAATTAATACAAATGGTATTACTATTTATGAACAACCCAACAAAAACCGTGGTGATTGTCGGTGGGGGCTCTGCCGGTTGGCTAAGCGCCGGTCTTATCGCTGCTAAACACAATGCCAAAGGCACTTTAGCACAGCAAGGTGTTAAGGTTATTCTGATTGAATCGCCATCTATCCCAAGTGTAGGGGTTGGTGAAGGCACCTGGCCTACGATGCGTAATACCCTGATTGAGCTTGGTATTAGCGAAACAGAATTTATTCGTGAATGTGACGCCAGTTTCAAACAAGGGGCCAAATTTGCCAAATGGTGTGATGGCAGTGACGATGATTTTTATTACCATCCACTCGTGTTACCTCAAGGTTTTGGCAAAGGTGACTTAGCCGCTCATTGGCTAGCAACACAACACAACAGCGACAGCCAACAACCGCAATCATTTTCAAACGCCGTCTGTTATCAAGAAGCAATTTGCGAGCAAGGCTTAGCGCCAAAGACGATTCGTCACAGCGAATTTGATGCCATCGCCAATTATGCCTATCACCTTGATGCAGGAAAGTTCGCCCAATTATTAAAACGCCATTGTGTTGAAAAGCTAGGTGTTACCCATATTAGTGACGATGTTGTCGCCGTAAATAGTGATGACAACGGTGATATCGCTTCTGTCGCCACCACCAACAATGGTGATATTAGCGGCGATTTATTTGTCGACTGCTCTGGTTTTAAATCATTGCTGCTTGGCGAGCATTTTAATATTGATCTGGTTAAATGTGACGATGTGTTATTTATCGACAGCGCATTAGCCGTACACGTGCCGTATCAATGCGATGATAGCGCCATTGCCTCCCACACCATTTCCACCGCCCAACAAGCAGGGTGGATATGGGATATTGGTTTGCAATCGCGCCGTGGTGTTGGGCATGTTTACTCAAGCCGCCACACCAACGATGAAGAGGCCAAACAAGCATTAGCCGATTATATTGGGGTGGAAGTGGACTCATTAACGTGCAAAAAAATCACCTTTGAGAGTGGTCATCGTGAAAAATTTTGGCACAAAAATTGTGTCGCCGTTGGCCTAGCTGCCGGATTTTTAGAGCCGTTAGAAGCATCAGCATTAGTGTTAGTTGAGCTCTCCGCTCAAATGATTAGCGAACAACTACCCGCGTCCCGCGATGCGATGGATATTGTCGCTAAACGTTTTAACGACACATTCCTCTATCGTTGGGACAGGATTATCGATTTTCTTAAGCTCCATTACATGTTGAGCAGCCGCACCGACAGCGCGTTTTGGCGTGAGAATCGCGATCCTGCTACCATCCCACAAAGCCTTCAAGATTTAATGACATTATGGCGTCACCGCGCGCCAGCAGATTTAGACTTCACCAGCAACAACGAAGTCTTCCCAGCGGCTAGTTATCAATATGTACTGTACGGTATGGGTCATCAGAGTGATTACTCAGGCTCACCACACAAATTACACGATCATGATTTGGCGACCGCGCAGTTTGCCCAAAATAGAAAATTAACCCAGCAAGCACTCAATAATTTGCCAAGCAACCGTGATTTAATCGACAAAATAAAGCAGTTTGGATTTAGCACGATGTAATGCATCGTATTAATAATAATGACACGCTAGACCAACAAGCTATACGACTTAGGAAAGGACAATAACATGACCAACTTAGTAGCAATCGACAATAAGAACCACAAAGATATAACGGTTGATGGTAGCAAGGCCGAAATGCACGGTGCAAACGTCAACCTTATCCCCGTCGTGGTGCCAGAGTTTTCAAACCTTGCGACCCAATATCCTATAGTGATCACCAAAAACGGTGACACCGGACAATTCGTGTTCGCCGCGATGTTAGGGCTAGAAACCAATGAAAACCTGTTCTGGCAAGACGAGCAGTGGCAAGGACTCTACCTGCCATTACAGATCCAGCGTCAACCTTTTTTTGTCGGTGAAATGAATAATGAGCAAATCATGTGTATTGACTTAGAGAGCCCAACACTAAGTAGTAACGACGGCGTAGCGATCTTTAATAGCGACGGTAGCGACAGCGAGTATTTACAAGATGCCAAAGAAAAACTCGCGTTATTACTCCAAGGCGAACTACAAAATATTGAGCTAATCGACGCCATTACCTCACTCGATTTATTACAGCCCTTGTCAGTAGAAATCACCTTGGTTAATGAGCAGAGTTGTCGTCTAAATGGCTTATACACCATTGATAATGCCAAGCTTGCTGCGCTGGGAGATGCCCAAGTAGTTAACTTACATCGACAAGGGCAATTAGACTCGATCTACACCATGATCACCTCACTGGGTCAAATCTATGGGCTTATCGACAAGAAAAATAAACAAGTAAGCGCGCAGTTGTAAGGTAAATTTGGTGGACTTTAGCTTAAACCCTCAAGCGGACGTCAAGGTCATGTACCTTGGCGCGCAAGCGACGCCACTCATCATCATTGATGAGCTGTGTAATGAGCCACACTCATTAGTCGATTTCGCCTGCCAACACGCCAGCGAAACATTTTGCCATGATGCTAAAGACTTTTATCCCGGGCTGCGTAAAGCGCTGCCACCGCAGTATGCCAGTGATATTGGTCAACACTATTTATCGCTAATTAAGGAGACATTTTCACTGTCTCAAGCCAGCACCGTCACAACGGTCCTGTCTGCCCTATCAATCGCGGCTACACCAGAGCATCAGTTAAGACCAATTCAAACACTGCCGCATTTTGATTCACCACGACCAAATCAATTGGCGATAGTGCATTATTTATGTGATGCCAACCACGGCGGCACCTCATTTTATCGCCACCGTAGCACCGAGTTTGAAACAATAACCAACGAACGTTTACCTGAATATGGCGCGCTCTTAAAACAACAAGCTATCGCAGCTAAATTGCATCAAAATCTACACTATATGGCGGGTGATAACGCCTTGTTTGAGCGCATCGCTCAAGTTGATGCTAAATTTAATCGCGCAATTATTTATCCCAGTAACCTATTACATTCTGGTGATATTCAAGCGCAATTGGGGTTATCTTCATCGCCGCGACAAGGGCGTTTAACCACCAGCAGTTTTATTAGGGTCTGTTAACCGAATAAAAATTTATAAGCACTAGCGGAAAAAAATTGCTCATTCGTCTTATAGATAAGTCAAAAATTTATAAAACTAATAACATAAAAAATTATGACAACAGACGATACGATACATAACATATTTATGTCAGCACGCCAGACCATGGCGCGAATAGTGTCGCGCATTGTTCCGCCGCGCGAGATAGAAGACATAGTGCAGGAAACTTACGTAAGACTGTGCCAAATTGATAAGAAAGATAACATTACGCAACCACGCTCATTCTTGTTAAAGACAGCACGTAATCTTGCAATAGACCATATAAAACGCGCTGAAATGAGGCTAGTTGATGGTGTTGATAACGTTGATGAAATCGATATCTTCTCTTGTGATGACGATAGTGTTTTCGAACAAGTGGCCAATAGCGAAGAGTTCTCCCAATATTGTGAGGCAATTAGGCTACTACCTGTTCAGTGCCGTAAAGTATTTGTATTAAAGAAAGTTTATGGTTACTCGCAAAAAGAAATTGCGCAGCAACTTGATATTAGTGAAAGCACGGTTGAAAAACACGTTGCGATGGGCATAAAACGCTGCATGTATTACATGATGCAAGTGTCCCAAGATGACAATAGAGACAATATGAACAACGCACAATCCCACACCCACAAGGGGAGATAAGGTAATGGATAACCTCTACCAACTTCCCAATGATGACGCAATGGTTGATCAAGCCAGTAACTGGATTGCAAAGATCGACCGCGGCTTGACTAGTGACGAAAAACAAGTTTTTAAACAATGGCTTAGTGAACATAAGCAACATCTAAAACTGATCAATGACATGGCAGTAATGTGGGATAAAATGGACTCTCTCGACCGTTTATCAGACTTATTTCCTGAAACATCGCAGCAGCCAGCTCCAACGAAGCAATGGCACGTGGCCATCGCCGCTTCAGTAGCCGTTGCCCTACTGCTTGGTGCCTTAAGTTTTACTGGCGTTGGCCTGTTCGGTGATGACCAACAATTTGTGCGCTACGAAACCAGCGTCGGCGAAAACAGTACCTTTTATTTACCCGACAACAGCAAGGTGCTATTAAATACCAACAGCGTGTTGTTGGTGCGTTACACCGACCAATATCGCTTACTTGAATTAAAGCGCGGTGAATTCCATGTCGATGTCGCCCATGATAAGAACCGGCCACTAAGCGTGGTGGCTAATCAACAAGTCATCCAAGCGGTGGGCACCGCGTTTAGTGTCCAACTTGACGCCCAAGAAATTGAGCTTATTGTGACCGACGGCAAGGTGTTGGTGGCGCAACTTGAACCGGAACAAGCACCAACCGCTCAAGCGCTGCGTATTCCTAAGACGTCGTTAGCCGTATCAAAAGGTGAAATAGCCCTGTTGAGCCAACCTGAAAATGGTGAAGTCGACAATACCGTTGCGAAGATTGATCCTATTACCATCAAGAAAAACCTCTCTTGGCGTCAAGGCAACCTCGTGTTTAAAGGGGAGTCTCTGGCGCAAGCGATGGAAGAAGTTAGTCGCTACACCTCAATTAAAATCGTCATTGCCGATGAAGAGCTCAAGCATATAAAAATTGCAGGACGTTTTAAAACCGGTGATGTTGAAGGACTTATTGGCGCGTTGAACAACAACTTCAATATTAAAACTGATCGCGTTAACTCTGGGCTTATCGTGTTAAGAAAACAGGGCTAGCCCTTCCACACGTTATCAATCAGCATGTTATCTTTACGCCCAGCGCTGCGTATTATCTGGGTATTACAATAATAATAAAGGCACGTAAGTTATGAATTTATCGATGTTAGACTCCTCCATTTTTGTTTGTTATGTAGTGGGCCTGCTGTTTATCGCATTATGGATCTCACGTAGTGAAAAAAACCAAGACCGCAGCACCGACGATTACTTTCTCGCAGGAAAATCGCTGCCTTGGTGGGCGATTGGCGCCTCACTAATCGCTGCAAACATCTCTGCAGAGCAAATCATTGGTATGTCTGGTTCTGGTTATGCGATTGGGTTAGCGATTGCATCCTATGAGTGGATGGCCGCCATCACCTTGTTGCTCGTCGGTAAGTACTTTTTGCCGATTTTCCTAAAAAGTAAAATTTACACCATGCCGCAGTTTCTTGAGCAACGCTACGACACGCGAGTGAAAACCCTGATGGCGATTTTCTGGTTGGGTGTATATATCTTGGTTAATTTAACCAGTATCTTGTGGTTAGGTGGTTTAGCTATCAACGCAATCGCTGGCTTTGACATGATGGCAGGGATGATATTTTTATCACTATTCTCAATCGCCTACTCTCTTTACGGCGGCCTTAAAGCGGTTGCCTTCACCGACATTATTCAAGTGGTGTTACTCATTTTTGGTGGTTTAGTACTTTCTTACTTGGCACTCGATGAAGTAAGCCACGGTCAAGGGGTTATCGAAGGATTCAAGATACTGACCGATGTCGCGCCAGAGAAATTTGATATGATTTTAAGCAAGGATAATCCACATTATGTCAGCTTACCGGGTCTGTCGGTGTTGGTTGGCGGCATGTGGATCATGAATCTGTCTTATTGGGGCTTTAATCAATATATTATTCAACGTGCCCTCGCTGCCAAAAGCATTGATGAAGCACGTAAAGGCATTGCCTTTGCCGCCTTCCTTAAATTGTTAATGCCTATTATCGTGGTATTACCGGGGCTTGCCGCCATCGTACTACACCCGAACCTACCAACGCCAGATAGCGCCTATCCGACGATGATGGAGTTAATGCCAACAGGACTTAAAGGTTTAGTTTTTGCCGCACTAGTCGCGGCTATCGTGTCATCTGTTGCATCGATGACCAATAGTATTTCAACCATCTTCACCATGGATATTTACGAGCGCTTTAAGCCAAAACAGAGTCAACGTCATTATGTGAACGTCGGTCGTACGGCAAGTTTCGTGGCATTAGTCATCGCCTTAGTCGTTGCCCAACCATTATTGGGACAATTTGACCAAGCCTTCCAATACATCCAAGAATTCACTGGCTTCTTCACCCCTGGTATCGTGGTGATATTCTTACTCGGCTTATTCTGGAATAAAGCAACGGCCAACGGCGCATTGACCGCAGCAATCGGCTCTGCCGTATTCTCATTTGCGCTTAAATTATTGTGGCCAGCATTACCATTTATCGATCGTGTTGGTTTAGTGTTCTTACTTTGTTTAGCACTATCAGTTGCTGTCTCGCTGATGCATAAAGGCGACGTTAAGCACCAGGGCGTTGATATTAGTGAGGTAAGCTTTGAAACTAAGCCCTCTTATAATATTGCAGCCATTTCATTAACCTTGATCATCGCCGCACTTTATATCACGTGGTGGTAATAATCGCTTAATAACAGTTTTCTCTCCCCTTGGGGATATCATATAATCGTAAGACTAGATGATATCCCCCTTTTTTACTTTTAGTTACTAGGCGCTATGCATGATAAAAACAGCCATTGTCGGCTTTGGGTTCTCAGCCAAAACTTTCCATCTGCCGTTTATCAACCAACTCAAACAATTCACACTTTGTGCAATGAGCACTAGCCAGACGGCGACAGTACATCAACAATATCCTAGCGTTACGACCTATGAAACCGCCAGTTCGATGATCGAACAGACCGATGCACAGCTCATTATTATTACTTCGCCTAATGACACCCACTTTACGTTAGCCAAGCAAGCCTTACTTAACGACAAGCATGTGATCATTGAAAAACCTTTTGTGACTAATGTGGCGCAAGGAGAAGAGTTAATCGCCTTAGCCAAACAGCGCAATCTCGTGCTCAGTGTCTATCATAATCGCCGCTGGGATGGTGACTTCCTGACGGTCAAAAAATTAATTGATGACAATAAGCTCGGTAACGTCCGTTATTTTGAATCGCATTTTGACCGTTTTAGACCGAATGTACGTCAACGCTGGCGTGAAACCGCCCTTGATGGTGGTGGGATCTTATTTGATCTTGGCCCCCATTTAATCGACCAAGCGTTGCAGCTCTTTGGCAAACCACAATCGATTAATGCCCACTGCCGTATCTTGCGAGAAAACGCTAACACCATTGATCTGTTTCATTTGTTGCTGGAATATCCTGATAAAACGGTGGCACTGCACGCCAGTCTATTTAGCGCTTCAGTCAATCAACGATTCCAAGTGCAGGGAGATAAAGGCAGTTACATCAAATATGGCTTAGATCCCCAAGAAGACCGCTTAAAAGCAGGTGCTATACCAGAAGATGATAGCTGGGCGGATGAAGAACCCAATGAATATGGCTCGTTATGTGATGAAAATGGCTGTACCAAAGTCATCACCGAACAGGGAGGATATCAACATTTTTATCTTGAGCTCGCAGATGCCATCATCAACGGCACAGCACCGCCTGTTAGCGCTCAAGACGCACTATTAAATATCAAGCTCATAGAACTGGCGCTGGCGAGTTATCAGCGCGGTGAAACGTTAACGGTGGCATAAACAGCGAACTTCACGTTGAGGCTCGCTGTCTTGTTATCACTACACCTTCAACTGCTTATTAACCGGTAAATGTCGCACTCGAACGCCACTGGCTTTGAATATCGCATTCGTGATGCTTGGA